>Ga0209728_1000318_pt1 | contig 43287 bp, 68 predicted proteins | sample RifGroD1_FD_183997 | JGI IMG/M metagenome (GOLD analysis project Ga0209728, IMG submission 183997) | Groundwater microbial communities from Rifle, Colorado, USA - Groundwater D1 (SPAdes) (version 2) | ecosystem: Environmental > Aquatic > Deep subsurface > Groundwater | place: Rifle, Colorado... | reverse complement strand
CATACAATCCTGAAACTCTACAAATTGCTTCTGGAGTCATACTTTTCTCATTGATCCAACTATGAGTAATAGTAAACATAATATTAACCATTCCTTTCCAATTCAAAATACTTCGAAACTTGCTTTTTATTTGGGTTGTTTGTTATACCAACACTTCAATTCCAAATCCACCATCTAATGCTTCTATAACCTCTTCTAAACTATCACATTCAAGACTATCCCAACCTTCAAGCCCTTTATCATCATCCATTAATATTAAATATTCAACTACCTTGTCTACTGGTAATCTATCAATAATGGCCTTTCTTTGATATCTGTCATTTACTTCATACTCTTTGCCTGTTTTTTCTGAAAGAAAATCAATAAAAGCATATTTATCAATCTTTTCTCTCTCGATTAACCATTTTCCCTGCTCCTGATCATACTCGCTGTTATAGCCCTCTAGTACTCTACTAATCCAAAAATCATGAGTATCCATACATATGAATAACTTTTTGTAATAATCTTTTGTGTAAGTTGATAATTCTCCTTTATCAATCAATTGATTCATTTTGCTTGTGACCTCATAATATTTTGCAAATTTCATTTTTATTACTTCCTTTCTAATTTAAAATAAGTTATGTTTTTTTAAAGGTCAGTAATTTTCTTATAATAATCAATACGATATTGATTTTCCAAATTATTTACACGCTCTTGGTATTTTTTAATTGATTCACTCATTATAAATGGTTTAATAACAATTTTCAATGCTTCTTCCAACTTATAACTTAAAACATACTCAATAATTTTATCATCAGACATAAAAGATAATTTATTGAGTGTTGATTTAATCATTTCTGAAGAATATTTATCAGTAAAATCTTGCTCTACCCATTCATCCTTCAGAAGTGGTTCGTCCTCTAATATTTCATAAATTAATTCATGAATGGTTTTTGTTTCACTATATCTTTCCGTAAACCATTCAGAGAAGTCTGTTAATGGAATATTATATTTCTTTTCGAATTTCTTTTTATATTCAGATTTTACAACGATAAAACCAATTTCACTGGTGTATACATTTTTATCCTTAATTACTTCTTTTGGAATCTCTTGCTCTAATTTAAAATTAATGTATAATCTTTTCATCGTTGGCACGCTCCTTCTAATTTAAAATACTTTTAAATAATAGTTTCGAAGGATCAAACATAAAATCCATGAATAGCATAATCACCTAATTTTAAATTCGCCTTATCTTTGGCGTACTTGTGAATATCTTCTACATTGTCAAAACTTACTGCATAGGTAAAATCTGCTCCGACTGGACATCCATCACCTTCAACAAATTTTCCATAAATATAATCCCCATAGCAATTATCTGTTAATAAACTAATCATATACTTGTATGATTTACCAAAACTTTCACCAAACAATATCTTACATTCTTCATACGAAAATGGTTCTTCAATAAATATATCACCATTATCAATAGTAACACAATATTCATTGTCGTCTAAAGGGAGAACGCATTCTGACTTATTTTCTATGACTGCAATATCTCCTACTTTAATATTTTGGAACATATTAAGGTATGAATCATGTTTACTCCAATTAACGTCTTTAACATTTACAATAGGTAATTTAATTGACATATAAAAACATCCTTTCTTTCATAAGATTTATCTATACCATTTTACAATACTCAAATAAAATCCAAACCCATAAATATATTGACCATGATCTATAATTGCTTGCTTGAATTTATAAGTCATATTATACAACCTCCATCAATTATTATAGGTTAATTAATAACTTGACAATTTCTCAATTAATTCAATTGCCCTAACTCCATACCTCTCTAAAATATAATTCTTACATGACTTCCCATCATAAAAGTCATTACTGCTTTGATTATCCTTTCGATTCTTAACATAAATCTCATGCTCCAATAATCCTAATTCTAATACATTTTGTGAGAATCTACCACTACAATATTTCTTTAAATCCTTCAACTGAAGTATTCCCTCTAATTCATTCCACATTTTCAACCAATCATAATATGAAGGAAGAATTTTGAATCTTTCGATTTGTTTTTGATAATAGTCAGTCCTTAATGCCATGAGCATGTCACCAATTTTATTAATGATTAATTGCATATAGTTTTCTGATTCATCACAAGTAAGTACCATCATGCCAGTGTTAAGCTCTGTAATAGTGTACTGATGATCTAGTTTATGGCATCCTAGCTTTAGTTCGGGATAACCTTCTACAATCAATTCTACACCATCAAAGGATTCTTTAAATACTCTGCAATTGGTTTCAATTGTGATAGACTCACCTGCTCTGATATTTATATTTTTAGATTTAGGTTTTACTGCTGATTTCATAATTACACCAACTTCCATATGTATTAATATTTTCTCCATTATACCAGAATCATTTAGACTTTGCAATGATAGAAATTATTTCATGATTTGTATTTGGAATTGAGTTTAATCTTTGACATGATTAACCTATCCTCCTTAATCTTCGATCTGTTATAACTAAACTACAATAATGAAATTAAACATAAACAATAAGATATTTATAATTTGCATTAATTTATATCTCTTAATATTTACACACTAATTGCTAGGGTTTAAAGGATTCAATTATTACAATTAAAATGCAATTAACAAATAGCGTGTATTTGTAAGAGATATAATTTAAGCTGCAACGACTAACACCAATTTTGCCAATGGAAGTATTTTTATATCTTCCTCTTGATCTTCTAGTTTAACCTCTGCATATGGAACATTATCAAGATTGGAATAATAGCAAACATGAATAATTGTGCCTAATTTTTCACCTAATGCAACAGTTTTGTTAAGATATAATTCGTTAAGTTCCTTGTCTGATAGTTTTAATAATACTGATTTTGCACCTTTTAGATTTTTCATCATAAACACTCCTTCATAATTATATTTAGATTTTAAAATTATAACCTCTAATGGAACATAATAATTTGAAGAGCAAGGTATAAAACAAATCTTTTAAAGTATTTATGGTTGGCTCACTTCCCTTTGCGTTAAATTTTATTTTTTGCTTGTTAGGATTGATGAATACGTTGCAAAACCGTTAAGAGTACAAGGGATGTCAAGTCTTTTACAGGTTTCTATGTATTGACGCATTAATTTTAATTGCATTTTGTGGCCTCCTTTCATTTTATTTAAGAGTCTTCAGAAATCTTCTTGATACCCTGTAAGATCATTGTTATGCTGTTATTGATGTTACAAGGTATCAAAAAGGGATTTAAATGCCCTAATAATTAAAACACATTTGTGTAGCTAATTCGCTGGAAACTTCGTCTGACATTTCAATTCTGCCCTCTTCAAGATATTTCCAAGCATAATATATATCTTGTTTAGATAAATTATTAATTCCCTCAACAGTTCTAGTATTTTCCACAATCCATTCAAACATTTAATTTCCCCTCCTTTTTTCAATTAAATTATTGATTCATTGGTTTATATTTTTGAAAAAGTTCATAAGATTTCTTAAACTCAATATCTGTTCTAAAACCTTCATTATTAAAATCCAACGCTTTTGTAATTTCTTTTTGATGATGATATTTAATTCCTAATTTGTCTAATTTACAGTACCAATCCCAAGAACCAAGATTGGTACTTTTTGCCAAATTTTTAAAATCATTAAAATTCATTTTATTCACTCCTTCATATTTACTCAACTTTGCCTCGAAAGCTAGGCAACAACTGGTGTTATAGATGTTTGTGTTATTGCCTAACTTTCAAATACAATTTCCTAAATCCCATAATTTCCTGCCAAATATTCAAACGCTTCTTCCTCAGTTTTTCCAATATGTTCATGTCGATCATGAGTTCCATACCAGTAACCTACATAACTCAAAGGTAATGAATTGTCATATCCAGGCCATGTTTGAGTATTAGCCTTTGGTGTGAAACGTAATTCTGTAGTTTTTTCACCGACATTGTAGGATTTAATAAGTTTAGCATCTTCCATTTAAATCATCCTTTATTAATTAAAATTCATCTCGATAAGATACTTCAGCAAGATATATTCCTGCTTCGCTTTCAATTCTTAAATCATCAGTTACAAAAAGATCAATTTCTTCGATAAGATGTTTTTCGATAACTGGGATATTCTTTTCATCAAGAATTACATAACCCATTTCTTCCAGTTCGGTAAGGGAGTAAAATTGTCTTAACATAATTAATACCTCTTTCTCACAATATTTTGGTTCAATGTCGCACGCCAATTTATTATACAATTATTGGCGTGCAACCTTCAGCCACCGTATTGTTAAATAGTTATACCAACATTTAGATTATAATCTTTTTCTTTTGGGATTTTGGATTTTTTAATTTCTTCAAGTGACATATACACTATTTTTTCTTCCCATTCGGTATATGCCTTGTCATATACTTTTTTGTTTTTAGAATATTCATTTGCTTGACTTTCTGTTTCAAACCATCGAATCGATCCTACAACTGGACAATCAAGATATACCCCCATTGCTACACCATAACCGCCTTGAGATTTAAATACATCATATTTTTCCATTATAATTCCTTCCTTTCATAATCATTTTACTAACGAATAATGCCCCATATATTCAACTGCTTGATCAGATTCCACTAAATATTCAAGAGCATATTTTACAGCATCTTTGGCATAATTTGATGTAAAAGAAGTATTTTTCTCATAATGTTTAACTTTAACAGTTCCTAAAGCATCGTGATAATCACACCACCCTTTATCGCCAAAGAAAGTTTTGTTATGGACAGCTGTAATTTCAGTATCCGTTAATTTTACAATCACAATATTTTCAATTACTGCATCGTTTTCGTTTGGATTTTCTCTAAAGTCTGATATGGTTTCACCAAAATAATAATTGGTCATTTTAATTCCTTCTTTCTGAATTAATAAATAATATTTACTGGATTAATAACACTATATCACGCTTGCACGCATACGTCAATAAAAATTTACTATTTTTTCTCCTTTTCATCTAAATATTTTTCGATGGCCTCTGCTGTTATTTGAGCAATAGGACGGTTTGTTTTTTTAACATAGACATCTAAACGTTGGCGTAATTCTAGTTCTATTCTGGTGTTTAGGGATACTTGCATTGTATCAACCTCCTTTGATGTGTGATAGTATGATTATAGCATACATGCGTGCGTTTAGAAAGTCCATGCTTGAAATTTGGCTTGCTGTTATGGGTATTTTACAATTTAATACCATAAACTGTAAGTTTTATTTGCTCTGCAATAATTCAAGCATTTCCTTTTTTGCGTCTTGCTTCCCTGTTTCATAAGTTCCTGTGATCATTACAGTAACAAAAAATCTGTCTTTTTCTTGAAGTTTAAAATGTTTCATAATCTCATTGATTGCCTTTTCATTTTCTTCATTGACCATCTTAAATAATTTCCTTTCAATTGCATCTTAGCAGGACTTGTGACCTGCTCTGTGCATTAATAGAGGGTTTTGTTATTGTTCTACCACTCTGCAAATACCCTTCGAAAACTGAATTCCATTCTATTTGTAAAGCAATTCATCACAATGAGTACAATAATCTAATTCATTGTCATCAGGACATTCATAAGAACAATCACATTTACATTTTTTAACTATTAACATTACAACTACCTCCAATTCAGATATGAAATTCGTAACTTATGCTACGCTATCAGAGCCAGAATCAATTACTTCCTCAATTTTAAATTCATATGTGTATTTAAAATTTCCTGGCTTACTAACTTTGATCTTCTTGCCGTTTTTTAGTTTAAATACAGTTTTCTCAATTACGCAAGATCCACCACATTTATTGAATTGACTTTCATAACCGTATGATTTAATTATTTGTATATTGGTATCTAAAGTCTGTGAAATAGCCTCTAAACGCCTAAACACTCTACTAAAATAAATTGGCAAGCACAATACGTTTGCTTTAAAACCTGCCCAGTCTCCATTGTCTTCTTCTGCCCATCCCTCAATATTATCAACAATATTCCGATTGCCTTTTAATATTTCCATAAACTTAAATAATGGATTTTTAATTTTAGAAAGGTATGTATAAGCATTAAATTTGTCTTCGTCCCATGTTCCGAAATCTACTTTCTGAATTGGACTTCTGAAGAATAATCCTTTTTCAATACCCTCCTCAGATTTAATAACGAAGTTTTTATAGTTTTTAACAACATTTTCAAACATGTTAATACACTCTCCTCTTTTAATATTTACAATTAGTTTATCATACCATACCTTTATACCTTGATAAACTCCAAACACCTGCAACCTATTGTTATTGCTGTTATATAGTTTGCAGGGTCTTAGGCATTACCAAAATAATTATATTACTCTTACACAATCAGGATGACAACCAGAATAATTATTCCCATTTGCCAAAACATTGATTCGTTCAAATTCTTCTCCAACATCTCCGGCAGTAGCACCTATTATAAAGCCATCAATCCATTCAGAGGCTTTAGTTTTAGAGTTATGGACTAATACTTGACATTTTGATTCTTTTACATAATCTTTATCAACCCATGCTTTAGGTGAAAAGTGACCCAAAAGAGAATGTCCTAACCATGCAGGAATATTTTCTTTTCTTTCCTCTAGGTTTAATTCTTTGGCCTTTTCTTCAGCTTTTGCAGTCCATACCCAAATACCATCAGTTTTAGTATTCATTGTTAACACGCTCCTTCAATTGTTATTGATAATAATAGTATACCATAATTTACGGGTTAATAACTGGGATATTGCAGGATAATAAAACTTTATTTTTTAATGCAAGATTATATATCCTAGACAACGTTTCAGCCTAAATTGTTATGGCTGAAACGCTCTGAGGGCATACACGCTAATTAAGTATATTATGCAATTGATTAAGATAATTTTTTAACTGGTGTAAGCTAGAAAATTCCATTTTCTTTTCTGGTGCATACTTACAAATCTTCATAAATTGGTTAAAGCACGATTCATTCCTAATTGTTTCATCGTTTGAATTGAAAAATACCACTTGCGGAAAATTTATGAGAATATCCATCATATGATTTTTAACCACGTAATCAGAACTAATTAAGGCTATCATATTTAAAACAACTCCTTTTTATTTACTCTCCAAGGTATTTCAACTTTTGTTATTGCCAAAATACCCTAGACAATAAATCAATTAAAAACATGATTCTATTCTATAATCTAATACATGTAATGTCTTTATGTAAACCCTTGATTACTTGTATTTTTTTAATTTCCGAATTTAAAAGTTTATTATCAACACTGTTTATTCCCAATATTTTACCATTTTTAGTAATCATATAATAACTATTGTTTTTGATAACTTCACTTACTTTCATTTAATCCAACTCCTTTTAAATTTGACTCGACACAAGGTAACGACTCTGTTTTAAGATCCGCTACCCTATGACCAACAAACTTTTAAGGATTATTCTTCATCTTCCTCTTCTTCATAGTCTCCGACTTGTTTTCCTGTTGCCTCATATACGAGCCTACAAGCCCTTTCACAACCTGAATTATAGATGGCTAATACGCTATCCGGTGTTTCAAATTTGTACTCTAGATCGTCTTTAGCGTACTCCATACCACAATAATATTTAAACTTACTAAAAGCATTTTTAGGCATTAAAAACATAATGTAAGAATCTGTATCCGCAATTTCCATACGTCCAAAATAGGTGTTATTGTTATTGCCTAATTTGGAAAGCTGATCTTTAGTTAGCACCTCAAATTCAGTTTCTTCGATTACGGAATAGATTTCGTTAATGGATTCTAATGCATTATTCATAATTTGTTCAACTCCTTTGAATTTTTCCGAGTAAGCAAAGGACTTTTTATTTTCCTTTGCTTAATAATAAAACTCTTTAGGAGATTAAGCAACATTATTGACAATGTTTAGGATTGCTTGAGTTTCTTCTTGGAATTCTTGATCTTGTTCTTGGTCATCATTGATAGTTTGTTCTGACTGTTCTTCTTGATTTTCTTCGCTGAATGATTCTGAGGTCGCTGTTATAGCAGGTTCGAGGTTTTCAGTTTGTTGAGGTTGTTCTTCAACAATTATTTCTTGCTCTAATTCTGGCTCAACTTCGACTTCTTCAACAATCGGCAATCCAATGTCATTAACCCCACATAGTTTAAGGATACCTTTGAGTCTATTAATGGTTTTCTCTTTCTTAACATTACCGGAGCCAGTATATCCTTTATAAGAATCTCCTGGTTTAACCTCTTGATTAACATATCTCAAAAGATTAACAATCGTTTGGTTATGATTTAAACTATTTGCGAAAAGATATGCCATTGAAACAATATTTATTTTTGTAACAAATTTATGCTGTTCTGGGAATGCTGTAGCAATTAAGTCAAAGGATTTTTCCACGAGTGCTAGAACTTGATCTGTTATTTCATTTTTCGAGAATACCAATTCAATGTCCTTTGCTGCAAGACTAGGATAATCTAACCTTGAGATAAGGAGAATGGTTTGCATAATGGTCATTGGAATATCTGATTTTTTAACCGCTTTTTCAGAATACTTTGCAATGTTGGTGAATAGCTTGTGTTCCGTTGCCATTTTATGAACAAACTTTTGCACCTTATGACTAGCTTTTACTAGTGCTTTATGCTCTAGTGACATTCCCTTGCCATTATTAAGGCGGTAAAAGATTTCCTCAATGATTGACTCTTCATCGTCTCCCTCTTCGATTTCGAAGACTTTTAACCCTAAAGTGTATCCCATAATTTCATTCTGGACTTCTTCAGGAAATTGTGACCATGTTTTTCCTGAAATGTTATATACTTCGTTTCCGGTAGCATCTAGACAAAAGTCTTCTAAGTCAGTCATAGTCAATTTGTCTGCTAGAAGCTCATGAATGGTAGATAATCTTTGTAGACCATCAATGATGCTGTATGTATTACCGTTTTCTGTCTTTTCCTTGATAGCGAAACAATCAGGACAATATAGAGTTAAAAGAGAATCAACTAATAAGGATTTGTCTGCTTGCTCCCATTGGCCCGTAGGACGTTGTAAAGGATGAGTAAAGAGGATTGTTCCCTTATTGATCATAGTGTTAATTTGCTTGATGTTCCATGACATTGTAGTTGGTTTTCTTCTTGCCATTTTTACCACTCCTTTAAATTAATTCGACACTAGCAACAAAATTGTTATGCTGTTATTTTGCTTTGTTGCTAGAGGCAAACAAACTTTAAGGGTTAATTACCATTTACGAGACTCACAGAATTCCTTCCATGAATCCTTTTCCCCTTCCGGGGCATCATATATAGATCCTATTACTTCAAACCTCGTTTCAGTTTGAGGTTTTTTAAAATAAGTACTTTCTTCGGTGATCAAGATAGGATTAAAGTTGAACCCATATCCTACTAGAATATCACCTAATTTTATCCATTTACCATGGACATCTTGGGAAATACTTTTCTTTCTTTTATTGTCCTCCTTTTCAAGTAATTGGAATTTATATCCAATTGTTTCAATTTCTTCCCTTGACAAAATTTTTCCTTCAGGTGGTCTGCCATTGAGTTTAAAAACTAGTGCTTGTTGGCCGTCTTCTTGGGCAAACTGGATTCTGTTTACTGGGATTTCCGTTCCCAGTAATTCTGTTAAGATTTCTGCTGTTGAAACATGGCCTACAGCAGAAAGGATTTCGTTTTTTTGAACTAAATTTTTGGCATCATCCAAGGTGATAGATTTGAGGGAAAAAGTTCCTTCAGCAGTTAAGATGGATGTATTTAGGATTGCTAATGTTTTTTTCATAATTAATTACCTCTTTCTTTTTCTTTTTTAAATTTTAGAGTTATTACACTCTATAAGTCATAACCAATATAACTAAACTGTTATGTCTGTTATAACTCATAGGACATACTAGCCCTAGTTTTCTAATAATTGTTCTTTCATTTTTAAAATAAGCTTTTCGGCATATTTTAAGAATTCTTCAGGAATTTTACTTTTAGCGATAGCTTTTTTATACAGTATTTTACATTAAGGACTAAACTCAAATTGTTATAAAAGTTCACACCTTGCGGAAAAATTCAATCCCTTCAACCTAAAGTATGGACAATTTAACATTAAATTACAACAACATGTATTTTAATTTTGTTATACAAGTTTAGTGTAATTGTTACGATTAAATTGTAATAATTGATAAACTAAAGGGATTTTATCCTTTCCTCTATCCTTCATAAATTCTAGCATATTTTGTATTCCGTGTATCTCAGTTTTCTTTTGGCGGTCATGAATCATCATTCGATCATGGGAAGCTGTTAAGAAAATTTTGATATAGAGGAAATATCCCATATGCTAGAATTTAGAAGGGATAGAGAATTGGATGGCTTAAAAGAGAGATTTTAAAGACAATTCAGCCTAGCTTAGAACATAGCATAGCATTTGTTATAGATTTACTTGTTATTGTACCATTGTGCAAATTCCATCCAACCATTAAAACCCTTTGCAGTAGGATGTCCTTTTAAGTAAATCCCTGCACTATGAGGCAATTCGTTTCGGAATTCGTATTCTTTGCCATCAAGATCAATTACTTTGTCACCATCGAAAGGAAAATTAGTTGGGTTAATAAAAGTTTTTTCTTGTCTAGAATGTGTGTTATACATTTTAAAACAACTCCTTAAAATTTAATTTAATTTGTTGCTATGCTCTAAGCTAGACTAAAAGCATTTATTCAATTTTCAAAGATCATTTGACAAGTTTGCTCCTCGTATGTATTTAGCTGATATTTAGAGTATACAGGAATTTTATTTGTTTGTCAACATTTATTTTTTAGTTCTAGTTGACTGGTGCAAGGCGTTTCGTTTGTGTTCGCCTTATGTATACATATTAATCGATCTTGATATTAATTGCAATAGCATTTCAAGGTATTTTTAAAATAAATTTATATTAACTTTTGTTACTGTGAGTGCATCGGCTAAAGTATGCATGAATTGAATGAGAGGTGCAGGAAGGCACTTTTAAGACGTTTAGGAGCATTTATGGCAAGATTGTACTGGTGATTATGTTTTGAGGGATTAGAGGGTTATTTGTGAGAGTGTTTTTTAGTGCTGGCGTGAAATTGGGCAAAAAAGAAAGACTAGATATTATCTAGTCTTTAAGAACATTCCATATTCGTATTCAGTTTTAGTAATTTCATAAAAACTATTATCCGGTGAAACTATCCTATATTCATTTGCTTTTATTTTTAAATCTCCTTTTTTATTGTAGTAGTTTAAATCTGTTTTGTGCTGTAGTTCCGCGCCAGATTCTAGAGATGATTTTATAAAATCCTTTCTTGCCATATTTGATTTATAAATACCATTTTCAAAATAGTTGAATTTAGTGTTCAAGGTTTTTAATAATTTGCCTTTAGCCATTGGCGTTAACTTTATGCTCTCAATATATCCATATGTATTATTATGTTCAAATTGTATTTGTGCTTCTTTTTCTTGTTCTAAGCGTTCGCGCTCTAATGATCTTTTATGTGATTCTATCCACTCAGTTTGTTTTGATAAGTAAAATTCAATTTCTTTAGTTTGCATAATATCACGATGATTTTCTGGCATACCTTCTTCAGATACTAAATAACCTTTGAAGCGTTCGCTATACTCAGTAACCTCCATTTGCTTCATTTGAGCAGAAAAGAATTTTAAACCTGTATAGTCTTTAATTGTTGCGGTTGTCATAATTATTTTACCTCCATTCCATAACCATATTTTGTGTACGCTTGTGCCATTGTATGTAATTTTTTAGCGGTTAAGTGTGCAAACTGTTCAATATATTCCTTTGTTTCATTGCTCCAGTATCCAGTTTGATCCAAGATGGTTTTGAGTTCGGAAACAACCTTTTTAGTAATTGACTTTTTCATTTTCAAAACTCCTTTAATTCCTTAATTAATTCGTTAATTTATTTTACCATAATAAAAAGCATTTGTATATATTATTTTTGACTTTAGTAAAATAAATATAATATTAAAAATAGAGTTCAATCCATTATACTATTATTTTTCTATAATTGTCAAGTTTTTATTTTACACTTTACAAAAATATTCACCTTCCGTATGCTCTCATATGCCTCCATTTACTCCGTATTCCTAATATTAGAATAGGATAAAACAGTGCATTCATGTCCCGTAATAATGCTTATTTTGAGTCTGTGACGTTAGAAAAGTATCTTAGATAAGATTGATAGGGTAATGGATTATGAAGGCAGGAAAGGACGTTTCTGTGACAGGTGTTTAGGTTCTGGCGTTTGTTTTTAAGGTGAATAGGATTAGACAAAGAAAAAAACACTATTGCTAGTGCTTAGTATTATTTATTTCTTCAATTAGTTTACTTATTTTATCTTCATAATCCTGTGCCAGTGCATGAAATTTGAATAGTTCATCATTTGACAAATTGTATTCTTCTTGCAATTTCCAACCGATTCTACGTAATGCACACTCTGCCCAGTATTTTGGATTATTTGGTCTTTTCATTTTTGACTCCTCTCATTCCTACCATTTTTTCGAAAAACATTCCTGCTTGTGTGTTCACTCCATCATATTTATATGCCAGCGTACCAACGATACAGGAATCTAAGGAATCATATGACCTAGAAATATTCCGGTAATTCATATAAGCATGGAAACAAATATTTGTTTTTCCTTCATTTTTAAGATCATAACCATTAATATACTCAAAGATAACATATTCGCCAATGTTGTGAACCTTGATAACTTCTCCCCATGAAAAATCCTGTTTTAGATATTCAACTTTTTCATCATGTGTAGTTTCTTGAATGTTTTCCTCTGTAGCAACTGTTAGATCAGAATAAGAGTACCGACCAAAACCAGCAGGATGGAAAAGTAAATCTTGATTTTCTCCTTTGACTAATTGGCCTAGTTGGTTGTCATGTTTAACAATTGCATTGTAAGTTAATTTCATATGTATTGACCGCCTTTCAATTTATTACCTGCTTACAAGATCAAGACCATCAACATACTTTTTACTTTCCAATGCAGGATTTTGTTCCATGATTATTTCTCCGACTTCTACCCAATCCTTGACCGTGGAAAATATAATCGATCTCAGTATTGCTTCATTGGTTTTATTCCCGTGAGGTATAACGTATTTGCTAATGTAGATTTTTACTTGCTCTTCGGTTAATGTATTTTTCATAATATGTAACCGCCTTTCTCATTTTGAAGTTCTTAATTTTCTACATTGTCTTTTATGAAGCAGTCAGAACAATAACAGTCATTCCCTCTTTTAAGTTTGTTGTCACTGATTTCTTTTCCGCAATAACTACAACTATATTTTATATAAATCCCAATATCCTGTAAAGGAGTCTTATTGACTATTGTATAATAATCCCCTTCTCCAGATACATAAAAGTCACTAGTATTGAATATTGAACCTTTTGGCAGTCTTACGCCAATGGTGTAATTTGCAGGTATTAAAGTTGATTTCTTACCCGATACAACCATAATAGTTTTGTGCGTTCCGTTGAATATTTTCATATGTATACCGCCTTTCAATTGCCCGATATTTGATCTTAATGTATTCTATCACACGATTGTAAATTCTGTCAACAATTATTTTAACATTTTACAGGGCTTAAAATATATGTTTTATTCGGGTATTGGGATATTTGGATTATACATCTAATTCTTCAACGGAATTTTTAATTTTTCTATTCCAGTAATTTTATATGCTTCAATTACAGTAACATTAAATTCTTCAATAAAGTTCAACATTTCTTCTTTTGTTTTAAACCATGCAAATACACCTAGCCATCTATTAGTATTTGATTCATAAGTTAATAAAAAATCTTTATCCATTTTTATTCATTTAACCTCCGTATATTTATTTATTAGCAATATAATACCATAATAAATATCATTGTGTCATTGCCTAGCTAATTTCCATTTACTTTTGTCCACTCTAACATATTTACATTTAGCAGGTTCAAAAATATTACCGTCCATATCTTCGTAATTAACTATCATTTCATCAATTCTGTTGTCATATTTATTGGCAATTCTACTCGCCAACCTTTCAATTTGTGACATGTCATATGCTCTAATTGTTTTGTCGTATAGATTACCTATAAACATTTACCTACCTCCTATAAACGACATTATTTCTTTGCTCATGCGTTTCTGTGCTTTTTCATATGTAGAGCAAGTTATATTTCTTTCTGTTTTTTCTCCGTAACCATTAACAAAAGCTTTTTTATTTACTTTTACTTCGTTCTTGTCTAACAACTTCTCAACGCTCTTTGCATAGTCGGTCACACAAAAATAACCGTTTTTACATTCGACTTTTACTATTGGAGTATATTCATCTTCTATAATAGTTTGCCATTCTCCGTTAATAACTTCTCCGTCCTCCATTGTGTAGTTATAACTTCCTAGAAATTCACAAGTATTTTGCATTTTAGTCATTGCCTCATATGTGCCGAGCGATGTTTTATAATTTTTCATGTATATAACCTCCTTCAATTCATTAACTCATTATACACCCATAGTTATATTTATGTCAACTATTATTTTAACATTTACATACCCTATAAAATGGGAATTTGTTGGTATTGATAATGAACTTATACAAGGGATTGCAGAATACTATCTGAGGGACAGAATAGGCCATTAGAGAGTATTTAATTTGTTTTGGGTATAATGTTAGCGGAAAAGAAAAAAGACGCTTTAAACGTCTTTAATCTCTTTTACCAATACTCTAAAGTGCCAACATTGAATATTATAACCTCCTGCACTAATTGTCTCTACTTTTGCCTTTCCATTTTCGCCAGTTACTATACCATTTATTTCTCCGTTTCCTCCTATATATAGTCCACTAGCATCAGTAATTTTACCCGTGATTTCTTTTACTCTCAGTACAAGTATCATTCGTTTTGCTACTTTATCAGATTCAATAACTTTCTCTAGATGCAGATTCCATGTATCGGGATAGTCTTGTAGGTTTATAGTTAATGCATGGAATCGATTTTTAATATATTTCCCTGTAGTTTTATAATCGATTCCCATTTCTTTCTCTTTTGCTTCTACTTCTTTATAACAACCATAATGAGTAAATCCATTGTCAATTCTCCATTTGTCAAGTTCAATTCTCTTTGTGGCAACTTCGGCTTTATAGTCTAAAAGCTTTTGGTATTCTGCCGTGTACCATTCTATAACTTTTACTTTCCATTGCTCCAAGAATTTCTCGATTGCCGGAATGCGCTCAACTTCATTTTTTTTCTGCTCTTTCTCCTGTTGTTTGAAAAGATTGTTCAATTGAATTTCAAGGTCTTTAAGTTTGGATTGACTTGTTTTTAAGTCATCTTTTGCCCATCTTAGATCATATTCGTCGGTAGTGGATTCAATTTTCTTTTCTTGCTTAGTGATAAGATTTTTTCTTTTTTGAATGTCCTTCTGCTTTTTCTCAATACGCTCAATCAATGTCATATGTAAAAACCTCCTAAGTGTTTTCTTTTTGGTTTGTATCAAAAAGTCTCTACGAGGTAAACAATTATGGCAATTCGTTCTACTGCCTATGTCCGAAGACTACAGTAAAAGAGGAAAGGCTGGCGTCGTGAACGGTAAACAACTTCTTGATATTTATTATTATATACCTTTTTGAAGAGAATGCAATAGATATTAAAAAATTATTTTTGAATGCAATATTAATAAATTAAAAATAGCATTCGTTTCATTTTATCATAATTTTTATATATTTGTAAATAGGTTTAATAAGATTATTTTACACTTATTACATGCCGATAAAACAAGAGTTTTAATTGAAAATATTATTATAGTAATAGCATGTATAAATTTATACAATTTGTGATATACTATTTATGTCTTTCATGTTTGGGAGTGGGTATTGAGGAACGCCCACTCCCTTTTATAGTTTGACTTAATTTATGGTAGACAAAAAGAAAAGAACCTTATTATAGGTTCTTCATTTGCTTTTCTATATCTATTCTCATACAGATTTTAACTATATTTTCGCCAAGTTCATCTTTTTCAGATTGTAAAATAGTTTCTAAATCTGATTTATTCAAGAATGGAAGATAATCATTTTTGAATCTTATTTGTGCTTCTTGTGTAGCTTCCTTTTCCTTTTTTGCTTTGATTCTAGATGTTAGATCAAATACATTTACATTTTTAGGTTTTTCTATGATTTTGATTGTTTCCGGTTCTTGTACTGGTTTAACCTCTTCTTCCCTTTCCCATAGGAATTTTGTAATTAACTCTGCTTTGCCTTCTGCTAAGAGTTTTTCGGCTTCGATTCTTTTAATTGGTAGAGATCGCATATCGAACCGTTTTTCTACATAATAGCGATTACCTATTTTCTTAATAAAAATCATGTTCAGCACTCCTTTATATTTGATGTACAAAATTGAAACAAAAAGTTTCTGTATCTTTACAAAGTGCTTCGACCTGATCTAAGATAGATTCTAATTTTGCCAGTGAAGGAACGTTGAATAATTTGTTAGAAACTGGATGACAATTGCTTTTTAAATATGTAGTGACTTTAATTTGCATATGTAAAAACTCCTTTTTATTACGCACTTGATCTATTAATTTATATATTAGTCTATAAACAATATTAAGTCAATAGCAAAACATAAATATTATTTTATACTTTGGTTGTGGCCTTATTATCTGTTTGTTGGTGCAATTGTGCATATAAAGAGTTCTTAGGGTTTACAAAGCAATCTGGAGGTTATGAAGGGATTATGAGAGCATAGACAAAAAGAAAAGAGACTAATCAAAGTCTCTATCTCGATACCCAATTAATTATTTTGTATCCGTTTGGATGTTGTTCCTCTTCTTTTACCATTATTTTATCAAGTATATTGTACAGTTCAATGAGAATTTTTTCTTTGTCCCAGTCAAAACCGAATTTCTTTTGCATAAAATGTCTAATAGTTTGAGCGTTAGACATTTCCAAACTAGTTGTGTATTCCATTATTTCTTTAGTTGTTAGCATATGTATTACCTCTTTCAAAAATAATTTATTTGATATTTACATTATAAGCGATAATTTATATAATTACAAGATGTTTTAATAAATTATTTTTAGATAAAGAAAAAGGACTAGATTGCCTAGTCCTAAGATCCCCAGTTCGTGTATTCTGTTAACTCACTCATTTCGAATTTTTCTCCCATGCATACACCAATGCAATCATTAGTATTATTATAAATGAATATCATACTGTGAACTTCATTAGTTTTTAATACACAACCTTTTTTAATATCTTGGTTCAACATACAAATATATTCGTCTTTAATTTTCATTAATCCCTTTGGAGTTTTGAATACTTTATATAAAGTTTTAACAGAATCTTTCCATTGTCCTGCTGATAAGAATTGTATTCCTGTATCGACTAGCATTTGTGTATGATCTGATTTATTTCCCTTTAGTTTTTCAAGTTTGTTTTTTAGTTCATAGTCAATAATTGCTAAATTCTCATTGAATATGTATTCATCATTCACATAATTTATGGCTTTTAAATGGTGGAATAGTTTTACTTGATCACATTGGGTTAACTCAATGATAACTTGACGGGAATAATGGAATATTACGTTTGTTAGTCCTTCAGAGTAAAATGCTGGTCTGCATTCGTTGTTTTTAATCATCTTTTTTAAGTTCGGTTAATTTAATCATATTTGATCGACTCCTTTAGATTATGTATTTGTTTTACTGGATTAATTAGAGTATAGTCGATTGTGGTTATATTGTCAAATTAATTATTTATACTTTAGCGTTTAGATTATAATAGCAGTGAGTAAAGGAATATATACAATAGAATCTTATAAGAGGGCCAGAATAGGGCTTCTAAGGCTTTTGAATTGGATTATGGATAGATTGTATAGGGAATGAAAAAAGATGCTATTTGTTAGCATCTTAGGAGAATTTATTTTATTTTTACTTTGTGATATATCTCAATTCTTGATTGATATGAATAGAGCAATTGGGCAATATATTTTCTACTGCTTTTATTGCTTCTGACATGCAATTGCGGTTAATTATAAGATTATAAAGTTTGTTTTGATAAGTCGCTGCAATGTTATAAATCATATTAATTTTCCTCCATTATTTTATAATCTGTGATTTCATAATCTTCATTTATTGTAGCATTTAGCCAGCAATTTGATATATTATCATAAGATTCTATTGTGTAGACATCTCCATTTTCTGTTTGGACTTCATCAATGTATAGATTAGAGTTTGTATCTAGAATTGAAGAATTTACATGAAGGATTATTTGATTATCTGTAATTTCTGTATCTTTCAGACTATAGGAATCTTGTAATAATCCATAGTGGATAATCATATCATCTTTTGTATTTTGTGGCGTTGCATTGTCTGATACTGAGCAGGAAAACCATTGGTTTGTAATGTTGTCAGTTGAGAGGATTGTGTAGGCTTCGCTATCTTCATTTGTTAGAGTTGTATGGTATAAAGAATCTGATTGATTGTAGGTGGATTGTGTGGCCTTTGTGGTCATATTGTAGTAATGGGTGGTTTGTTGGGATGCTAGAACGGTTGAAGGAATTAAGAGGGATAGAGAAAGGGATAGGATTGATAGGAATTTTAAGATTGATTTGATATTTAGTTTTTTCATTTAGTTGACCTTCTTTCTTTTTATGTATTATGAATTTACTTTAGACAATAATTCATTAGTTAATGCAGTATGTTTCTTTCCATGTCTCCATATTTTAATGTGAGCTAGTTCATGACAAATAACTTCTTCTAATGACTGACCAGTTAAATTCCATGAAGAATATTTATTGTTTAGAATAAAATGCTCAAAACATTCTGTAACAAAATACTCATCAATGGTAATTGAATATTCATTGTCACATTGACAGCAACATCCTAAAGCTCTTTTATGTTTTCCGTCTAGTGTCATATGATCTAACATTTGAATGTCGATGGAATAACCTGTTTTTGCTAAGACATTTGCAACGGTTGTATTGAAATATTCTTGTTCAGTCATTAGGTTAACCTCCTTTGTATAGGTGATATTAATAATAATATAACATAGGATTATATTTAAGTCAAATATTTATTATTTTTAGTTTTAATATGGATTAAAGAAAAGGAATAAAGAAAGAATAGGATTAAGAATTATTTAACAGAATTTCCGCACACTTGCCGGAAATTATGAAGAGGTCAGTGCACTGGCCGTTTGTCTTCGTTTGGATTGTATTAATTTATAGAAAAATGAAATAGTTGAATACTTAAAGTCCCCTTAATACTATTAATATAATGGGCATGATAAGTATTCAACTATTTATATATTATTCAATTTCATCTAATAAAATATCTAATATTTCTTCCATTGATTTTTCAATTATGGCCTCTATTTTAGTTTTCTTCACATTATCTTTAATATTTATTGCATTTATAACAATCAAATTATTACCTAATTCTATGTTATCACTTAAATAGTTTTCTGTCGATCTCCGTTTTGTTCTTTGCCCGTTAAGATCATCTTTTAATTTACCGATGATTTTTAACTTTTCTTCTAATGCCTTACTATGCCTATTTTCTGCATTTGTATGAGTTCTATCCACTATATCAGTATTTAATAAGTATTTACTTGCTAATTTTTCATCTTCAGTTAGTTCACATCTACCATAAATATCATCTATGGCTTCTTTAATATGTTCTTCATTAAATAATATCTTGTAAGATTTATAGTAAAATGCAATATTTAATTCTTTTAACACTATATTGTCTACTTTAGTTTTAAATGTTTCCCACATGCCAAATTTAATAACCTTCTGTTTACTATCGCATCCTAATTCATTCATTATATCTTTTTCTGTCTTTTTTATAAATGCTTTTTCCTTATCAGTCCCTTCACTGTAATTCAATTGTATTTCATCATCGGCACGATATTTATAGTCTATTTGCTCCTCATCATATTTATCTATATATTTTCTTTTTACTATTTCTGTGCCATCTTTTTTAATTTCTGCTAAAGGTATAGCTTCAGCTACAGTTAATTCCTTTTCCGAGGTTATTAGAGATTGATTTTCTAAACTATTTAATGCTTGGTTAAGATTCCTTTCCAACATATCATCATTTAAATCATACCATTCTTCCACAGTTTCTTTATTAATATTCATAAATTTTGATAACTTTAATATTCTACGCTTGCAGAAAACAGAAAACGTAATTATCATTAATCATATGGAATTCCTTGAATAATTGATTTTTAGATAGAAATACTCTCCCAAACCCTTGGTTATTGTTTCCTTCTTGTACTAATAAATCTAATATTAAGTTCTCTATGTATTTAGTATATTCCGTGACGTTATTTCCGTCTTTTCTATGATCTATTTTAGGTAGTATTTCATCATATATTTCATCAATTATAAACTTATTTCCCTCTTTATGATATCTTAAATATCTTTCTAACTCTTTTATTTGAGCTTTCTTTGAATCTCCGGCCATCACTTTAATTTTTAAGATGGCACATAGTTCTTTATAGTTCTTAATTGTATTTGAAGTCTTGAAATATTCTCTAAGATTAATTATATTCATATTATTTATTCTCCTTTTTATTTTCTTCAATTGCTTCATTAAAATGATTTAACATATTACAAGCACCTTGATTAGTAATTTCTAGCACTAATTTAGTTTTTGTAGTGGATATTACTGTAATCGGTTCATCATCTAAGAATCTTAATAGATGAAAAAATTCTTCATCTTTGAATTTACCATTCTTAATTATGTATGGTATTTGACAGGTACAACCGCTTTCATATGCTTCTTTTAAGATATCGGTGAATTTTGATACTTTTGCTTTTGTTTTCATTTTGTTTATACCTCTTTCTTAATTTTATTTTTGTGTTTATTATTGGTGACTGAATGATAATAGATACAATAAACTTACCTATGTGCTTCCAATGCTATGTATTTGTATTACTTGTATTATTAGTATGGTTCGTTCAACTCCTTTCTTCTTATAAATTTATTTAGAATAAATATAATTATTCTAGGCAATAAGTATAACATGAATGATTATGTATTGTCAACATTTATTTTATGATTTGTTTATTCTTGGGATACCCATATTATGTATATATTTATATAAGGAATAGTACGGAGCACAAGAATTATAATGTGGTACGGAATGTGGTTTATATTGATTTGATGTGTACTAGGATTAGTTGTGAGAGGGTTTATAGGATTAGGTGAAGGATTAAAAGAGACTCATTAGAGCCTCTAGTTTTGTGTGATTATTTTATGTTTTTTATTTACTTGCAAGTGCAGGTTCTCTATATAAGAATTTTCCTTTTTCATCCGATATAACTACTAATGTGCTTTTCTTTATTTTTGATGTATAAAGCTTGCCTTGATCTTCTACAGTGATTGATAGATAGCATTTAGAAATTTCCTTGATGTCCACAATTTTGCATTTCCCTCCATAATTATAGACTCTGTAATCTCCCACTTTTAATTCAGTGGCCTTGACTGCCTGACACCAACCAACGGATTGCAATTGAACGCATTCTACTTTAATTCCATTGAATGTTCTAATTTCGCTCATGTATATTACCTCTTTCCTTTATGTATTTAATTTAATTGGATTAATTAAGAGTATATAGATTCATGTCGTAGATGTCAAGATATTTTATATTTGAATTTGTTAATATAGCAAGGGAATATGATTTGTTTAGAATGCTGTGAGAAGCCATATAAGGTCGTGTGAGCGTTTAGAAGTGATTGGTTGATAGATTATGGGTAAAAAGAAAAAGAGACCATTATTTGACCTCTTTCAGTAATATTTTTCTTACTCTTTCAACTTCCATATTCGCTTCTTTTTCATCAGTGGCATAAGTTAATTTCCCAATTTGTTCTCTTGCTTCATTTGTAGCAATTATTACCCACAATCCAATATTATCTTGATAAAATGTTTCTACTTTAATTTTAACATTCAAAAGTATTCACCTCCTTTATGGTTAAATATCTATAGCAATCATAACATAGATTTTTTACGCCCGATTCATTCATTTTGTACTGTTCTTCTGCACAATGTTCGCATATGAAAGTTTCTCCTTCATAGTAAAATTGATTATCATATAAGTTATTTGATTCAAATACAAATGTTTCAGTGGGAAGTGAATTGAATATCTTTTTTACTTTCTTAATAGTAGCATTAAGTTCATTTAGATTAAGATATTCCTGTTTTGTATGCTGATTATAATAACCAGTTGATAAGTTTACGCCAGCTATATTCCATTTAGGACAGATATGAGATATATCAGAAAAAGATCCTTGATTTTCAATAAATCCAAATGAAGTAATATATTGAATAAATTCTTGGTTGTAGCAATCATAGAATACAGCATCATTAGAACCTTTGCGGTCGAGTTCTATAATGAATTTAATATCTGGTGCTTGGATTTCTTTTACTGCTATTGATGCACCTATTCCTCCTACTTCCTCTTGAGTAGTGAATAATATGTGTGGTTTAACTTTAGGTGAAATCAATTGAAGTATTGCCCATACTCCTGCACGATCATCAGCTCCTATGCCTTGAGGACTCCAGAGCACATTCTTAAATGTATCATGGAAAATATCTTTAGGCAAGTTTTTGTGAACAGTGTCTAGGTGAGCTATTAGAAGAATAGGAATATTACCTTTAGCATAAATATAGTTTGGAGTTGTCAGAACGTTGGTAGTGTCGCTGTTATAGCCATATTCAGTTATGAGAAGGGTAGAAAGATATTTGAGCAATTGCTTTTCTGATTTGCGAAATATTTTGTTTAACATTTTTATCGACTCCTTTTTATTTGATTTGAGGGAATTGAATTAATTGGTGGGAATAGAGACTAATAATAAGTATACCATAAATAATATATAGTAGCAAAAAATAAAATTATGATTGGACTTGGCAACCATATTTTGGATTCTGTTATACAGAAAATGGCAATAAAAAGTCATGATCGAAAATATTGAATCTGTTATACATATTTTTACAATTATAATTTATAATTTATTTTGGATAATTGGAAAAAGTCCATGCTCTAAATTTGGTCTGCTGTTATAGCAAAAATGAGAAATACCTTGGCAACGTGATATGGTCGGCTGTTATACAGATATTGGTAGATATGGAATGTATTTTACATTTCTAGAATTTTGATATTTTAAATTTATTCTAGAAAATATATTGGGATATTCTATTATAATGATTATCGATATGGAATTACATAAATATTATATAGTAATTGTAATTAATACAAATAGTTTGCAGTGTTGGGAAATGGACTGACTGAAATATGTCAGAACACATAGGATGTGCATAGTAAGCCATATGACGCTATATAATGCGTTTGTATGTGTATAGTGTAGAATTGTATGCTTTTATTATTTTGTGGCCTTATATGGCAATATAACGCTTGTTAGGTTGACTTGTAATGGATTAGAATTGTATTTGTGTAAGAATGTTATGGTATTAGGTTATAAAGGCTTATATGGCGCGTGGCGACTTGTGAGTGCTACCAGGTGAGTTATTTGGGTTGAATTGTGGCAAGATTGAAACAAAAGGATTATGACAATAAAAAAGACTATACACTTTTTATGGTGCATAGTCGCATTGACTTTATCTGATTGACTCATTTGTCGCTCAGTCTATATTTATTTTAGACATTGTAAGTTCCTTGACATGCAACAGGTTTTTGGATTTTTGGAAAGAGATAACTAAGGTTTTTTCTTGGAGTAATAAAGATATGATTTTTTTGAGTTGTGAAGGAGATATCATGCAATTTCCTCCTCTTCTGATTCTTCATTTTCTTCTGCTTTAATGACTTCATCATAGCAAGATAAGCACATTGTTTCGCCATCGTAGTACGTGGTGTCTTCATGTGTATAATACTCTTTACAGTGTTAACAATATGCAAAATTTCATCGTGGCAAGATTGACAATAATCTTCTCTATTTGTCCTAATCAAATCATTGTCACTAATCCATTCTCCACAATTTTCACAATGTGTATAATTGCGTCTTAAACATTCATCACATACCCATTTTCCGTCTGATTCGACGTATTGACCATTATCATTATACTCATATTCTTCGCAAATTTCACACCACGAAAATAAATTAGAATGACAATCATCACAGTAATGTTGACCATTATGTAAGTTATCCTCATTGGCTCTCTCTCCACAATGGCTACAAGTATAAGTGCCACCAAGACAATAATCACATTGTAATTCGTTGCTTTGAGTTATTTCATGATCCCCACAAACTGGACATATGACATTATTGCCGATAGTCATAATATATTGACTATCATATATGTCTTTTTGTATGTTCTTCATTTTTACACGCGATATGGAATTATTTGTTAGTAATACATCGTTATAATGCATATGTGAGTAATGACTATCACCATGATTATTATTAGACTCGCAGTCCTCTACTAGTTGACGTGCTTTGTCTAAGTCTCGTGATACTGAGTAGTCATTGGAGATATTAAAATAAGACGCAAATTGGTCTGCCATCAATTGACGTGATACCTTTGCAGCGTTTTCGTTGTCTGATGCATATTGCCGACAATGTAAAGAGATAAGTGTATCAAGATTAATATAGACCATTTGTCTCCATTTTTTCGAGGTATGAGAGAATCCTTTGTATTCGTATTCTGTTTTGTCTTTTAGGACAAATGCAATGGCTGAATGGTTGTCTAACATATAAGATAAAGGACCAGCTTTGTGACAACCGTCTTTTAGGTTATGACATGATTCCCAGTCATATTTATTTATGCTCATTGTTAAAATGTCTAGTGGGTCTATAGAGATAACCATAATACCATTAAATGTCAAGGATTGGTTAAACATTGACCATTTAATATCAAATAATTCTCTAGATGATTTTTGCTTTCCATTCATGATTGTAAAATTTAGAATATCTAAAACTTGATTTCGTAAAAATTTGGATAGTTTCATTCCGGCTTTATAAGTAGAGATAAAGTCTCTTGATTCAATACATTTATTATTTTTTAGTTCTTCGGCGGTAATGGTATGTATAATTCTAAAAAATTCCCCTCTATAATCAGTGCCGATAATATTAAGGTTAAAGAGTTCGCCATATAAATTGTGGAGCAATGTTAGACATTCGCCATCTTCTAGGGATTCGCTAAATTCACGTTCGATTGTGAGTTTATTTCCAAAAAATTGGAATAGGTCTGATTTAGCTGATGCCCATTGGGATAGTAGAGAGTCGATACCATAGCAAGTTTGGTCAGTATAAGATTCTAGGATAGTTTCAATTTTTTCAGCATTAATGGCAGATAACATAGTTTGCTTCATTGGTATTCCTTCTTTCCTTAATTAAATTAGTTCACGTATATACTCTAAGTTGTTAAGTCCTTAGAGCATAAATTCAAACTAATTACATTCTTTTATAAGTTCTTCCCATGCAAACTTTAAATCTTGATAAAACTGTTCTAACATGTCTACTTCTATTCTGTTTTCATTGTCTTCATCATATATCCAATTTTTAAGTTTAGGTAAAACTTCCTCGGTAACTTCGGCAAAACTTGTAACTCCGCATTGTATTTCTTCTTTAATCTCTTTCCAGTCTGTTTTAGCATCAACTAAATGCATAAATCCGAGAGTTCTTCTTTTAAAAGAGACTTTTTTGATTTTTTCATTTTTACATACCTTCCTTTACTAATTTTGCAATTCGTTCAATTTCCAGTAAGTCGTTTTGAGATAACTCCAAGGATTTTTCTTCCCACGCTTCAAGCTCTTCAATGGATGCAAAATAAGTCATAATATAACCTTCTTTCTTAATTTAACGTACAAGTTCAGGCAGGATTTTTTGACATAAGAATACCTATTCCTGCCCAAAAAATACGTTAAGGAAAAGGAAGATAAAAAATATAAAGTTAAGAAAGAACGTTGTGTATGCATTTCCCCTGAAAAATCCAGTCGATACCAGATAAGACGGGTACTCACTTCGGCGATAAGCCACGTTGAAGAGTAAGGATATTAAGTTAAAATAGGATAGTTCTCTACTACTATTATAGTATAATGGCAGGTATTTGTCACGTTAATATAATTATTTATGGCTTTATATAGCATGTATTTGTAGGTATTTTAGGATATTTATTATTTGATTTTATGATGGTATGTAATGGATTTGATTATGATATGATCGTAGGGAATTGGGGGGACGTGTATTAATACAGGTATGTATTTTATGTTACTGTTTTATACTAGCAAATCTTATGCCAACGTGAAATATTTTATAAATCAATAAATAATATTATATGTTTTGAGACGCTCAAAAAGTGTGTTACAAGCGGTTTAAGGTTTAGAGGTATATGTAAGTATAGGAAATTTTATTTTAGGGTCATTACGATTAGTGTAATATTGTACCCTACTGGGGTATGGTAGATTTGTGATGGGTTTATACCCCTTGTGGGTATTATAAATAGTATAGTATATTAGTCGGAATAGTTGGTATTTGTTTAAGATCACAATGTTTGATATGATTGTGGTTATGTGTTCATGGTGATCATGTAATGTGATTAGTTTAATGGTATTATAGTATTATGGTATATAATTGTTAGTTAGTATACTTTATATAGTTGGTATCTTTTATATACTAGGTATACATTTATATAGTGCTTATATATTGTTAATGGACGCTAACATTTATTGTTTACATTTGTAATACTTCAACAACTGCGCCTATGTTATGCAAAACGATTTATAAATGAATGATCATTCATTTTAGAATTGTAATAGCATCAAATAGCATTATAACCCCAATTATTATACTCATTCATCACATTTCACCCGATATAATAAATTCGAAATTATCATTATCGAGTGCAGCCGGATCAAGGCCAGGACATTATACTGCTTCTATTTGTTCTATTCATCTTCTATCTGCATATCATTATTTGATCTATATTTGACCCTTCTAAGCTCTTCAAATCATCCGACCCATACAATTGTACCCTCATTTTATCCCCAATGTAACACAAGTACATTGTGTTACATTCAGATAATGGTAAGAATCAACCTATAGGCCGATTGTAGGGTTTTGAGTAGTTTAGAGGATAGAGATTGCTAGTTTGTCATAGGCAAAACTGATAGACAAAACCCTGTGCTAATATTCACTTTCAAAAACCATGCCAACATGGGGCGTTAGATTACAAAAGACCAACTTTTTATTTCGACATTATTCGACACAGTACTTCTAAATCGACGCTCAATTTGACTACGAGTGCGAGAGTTGACTACTTCATCTATTCTCACACTTAACCAAAATTCCAACACGAATATCTTATAAAAATCATCTCGTATATACTTCGCAAAATATTAACTATTATCCCATTTCGATATGGGGCGTATTAATTACGTTTACCATAATGATCTACTACCAATACTCTATACTGTCAAAACAACAATTAGTATAAACACCTATAAATCTCTTACAATCAACATTCCTACCACCCTTATCCATATCAAATCAGCATCATTAATCTTTAAATTTACCGAATAAAAATAAAATAAATTTAATACCAATAAATATCAAATAAGTTGAATTTAAAACCATGAAAAAAATCCTTTATTATCACCTGTTTCTACAAACCTCTCTAATCATACTTTATATAAACAAAAAATCAGAGTCTAGTACGAATACCAAACTCTGATTTTAAAATTATTATTTATAAATTGTGTAATAGGTTATTGAATAAATTCTAACTTTTCCATCAACCCTTTAAAGTTATCTTTTAAATCATCTGGAAATATGTACACCTTACCATATCCATCTAATTCACTATATATTTCCATTTTTTCTTCAGCCCTTTCTTTATAATCTTCTATTCTACTATTATGTGAAGTAGTTCGTTCCATATCTAATCCAAAATATTCAACTATGTAACATTTACTTTTAGCAAATACAAACCAATCAGGTACTTTACTTTCAATCTTTATTGTTCTATCTGTATTATTAGGATTATAAATCACTTTATGTTTAAATTTTTCTTTTAATATATCATGAACAGTAGCTTCCTCAATAGAATCAAAATCATTTCTAATATAATGAATATCAAAATCTCTAGGATTAAACTTCCCTGGATATACCTCATTGATCCATTCAAATAAACTACTATAGTAGTTTTTACAAACATTATACATGGTACTTGTGCCTTTATTCCTTAATGCAGTTAAGGTAATATATAAAGGAACTTTTTCTAACTCTATTTTCATATCTTCCTCTATAAAATATTTTAAAGCATTGATTCTATTATGTTGCTTTGTCCAATATTTCTGAAAACCATTTTTGAATTTATAAGATATGTATTTGTTGTCATGATATTCCATAATAAATTCTAGTAAATCATTATTGCAGTACCTATTAAGAAATCCAGTAAGTTTACATTTCCTTATAATTTCATAATAATTAAAATTATAAACATCATTTATTGTAATATTATTATCTAATAAATATCTGTCAACTATTATTTTTGCTTTATCAAAACTAATAACTATATTTTTAAATTCATGATAATCCATTCCTAACACATAATTATATACTTCTTCTATTTTTATATTAGTCAAACCAAAACCACATACTAGTTTAACTGAATCATGATTTAGTTCTTTATATTGTTTAAAATCTCCTTTATCAAACATATATTTAATAATGATTAATTTATCATCTTTGCTTTGTAATATATTAGGTAAATTCATTTTACCAATTTTTCTCCAATGATTAAATATTAATATAGTATCATGACTTTTATATATATTATACATTGTTGCCCCATATGTATTATATATAAGATTTAAATTACTATCTTTGCCTTTAATAAAGGTTTTACTTCTATTGTGATCCCAAGGATTACAATTTCTGCAAATTGTATTTAGCATATAATTATTATTTTCATCTGTACTAAAGTCAAAAAAGTTTGCATGATATGGATAATAATTATTACACTTATCACATTTCTGCCAAATAATATTAGGATCTAATTCTAATACATTATAAATACAATCTCTAATGTACTCATTATATTTATTTATTATTTCTTTACTAATTTCTTTGATAAATTGATCATATTTAATATCTTCACTAACTGTCTCCATATGTAAATATTCTAACAATATATTCATGCCTTTTCTTTGCTCTACAGATAATCTACTTACTCTACTAATATTCATTATTTGTCTTAATCCTTCTTCGTTAATACAATTAACACCCTGTGTACCTCCTAAAACATTTGATCCATAATCTATTTTGAATTTCTTAATATATTTAGAATACTCCTTATGTAATTGATTTTGACTAGTTTGTTTTAATAAAATCTTTTTTGTAACATAACTTATTGGATAATATAAAACATCATCCTCTCTAATAACTGGAACTTTAACATCTCCAATAAATATTTCCTCTTGATTTATCAATATATTCTTTCCTCTTTCTTTTATATATTTAGTTGTGTAGTATTTATTGCTTCAATACACTCAGTAAGCATCATTCCTCTCAATATTTATTGTGGTATTTCTTCCACATCTAAGTATAACATGTAGATAATAATGTGTCAAGTTTTTATTTTCATATTTAATTATATCCATAAAACAAATAACTTCTACTAGGGGTAGGGCGTACACTTTACAACTCAACTCGATACAATTATCTCTCATATACGACCATCTAAAATTTGATGAAAATATTTTTAATAACATTTGCATAATTTTATAAATATTAAAATAATATTTCTTGACATTAATTATAATCCATGTTACAATATTTACAGGTACAAATCTGTACAAAATTAGTATCTAGAAAGGAGGAACCTAATGACAATCAATATTTCAGGTTTTATATAACACAAATAAAACTATCAACTAAACCAAATAATAAAACAACAGAAAGAAGATGATTAATTATTAAACCAATGTTTGAACAAGAAATTCAATTCTTTAAAAAGAAAACAAATATACTCCTCCCTACAGATTGTTGGCGTAATGGTTCTAAAATATACCTAGACCCAACATGCTCAAAACCACTCTACACGTTCAAGGTAATAAACAAAGAAATAAAAATAATTAAAGATAATTATGAATTATTCAAGGAATATAAACAAAAGAAACTATCTGATTTAATTGAATTATATGATGATAAACTTAATCAACTAAAAACAAAATCTATAGATAAAACAGTAAAATATATAATATCACATCAAGATTACAGATATGTCATATCACATTCAGGAGGAAAAGATTCAACGGTAATCTACAATATTTGGCTAAAAGCATTAGATAAATTAAAACAAATTAATCTAAAAATCTACAACAATCTCAATTGGGAAATTAACTTTTCTAATACTTCAAATGATACAGCAGATACATATAAATTAATAAAAACATTACCTAAAGATAAACTTCATATCCTAAATCCTTCAGTCGGATTCTATCAATGGATTGTAAAAACTAAAAACTATTTTATTCCTTCTGCAATGGTACGCAATTGTTGTTCTACTTATAAGGAAGGACAAATAAACAAATATTACAATAAAAAAGAAAATATTACAATGGTTACAGGTGTAAGAGCTTCAGAATCTACTAAAAGAGCAAAATATGAATACATAATGGATAGTGATTTTAGAACAAAATTACACGGAAAAGACAATTTAGCAAAACCTTGGATAACTTTAGCACCAATAGTGGAGTGGAAAGATGAGGAAGTTTGGTTATATATTCTTAGAGAAAAGTTAGAGTACAATAATCAATATAATGTAGGATTTAATAGATGTGGGTAGTAATATGCCCCATATATCAGTAATGGTATATGTAAACTCGGTGAACCTCATTACTCAAGGGTGTACAATCAACGACTAAGGAATGGTAGGAAATGACCATTAGTGATTGTGCTAACAGGGAAGCCTAAGTCAAATATGGGCAATGATATGGTAATCCTGTGGAAAGTTCGTAATTCGGATAAATAATAAAGGAGGTGAAAGTTATGAGATATGGTGTGATCTATAAAATTACAAACACAAAAACTAATATGATATATATTGGACAAACAATTTTGGATCTTAATACTAGATTAAATCTACATTTTGAAAAAACTAAAATAAGGAATAGCAAAATTTATTCTGAGATGAAATTATATTCAAAGGAAGATTATACTATTGAGGCATTGGAATCATATATCCCCATTATAGAACTTGGTAAAAAAGAAATGTATTATATACATAAATATGATTCCATAAATAATGGCAATAATACAGCGAATAGTAGTAACGGTAGGTCTATATATTCAGATATTGACACTGAGGTTGTATTAGAAATGGTTCATGAAAATATTACAACGATTGAAATAAGTAAATATTTTAATGTTCATCCTATGACAATACAAAGACTTTTATTAGGACTTGGTATAAATAGATACTGTAAAATAAATGACAAAGAGTTAAGTGAGTTATGGGATATTTGTTTAAACACGGATTTAGCCGAATATTATGGAGTAAATGAAAAAACAATACGAAGACATGCTAAAAAATTAAATCTACCAACTAAACCAAAACATCCGAATTACGAAAATCTCAAACGACTATCGAAAGCTGATTAAAGGTAATATATAATTTAATCAAGTAAGTAGAGTACGACAGATGATGAGTTACTGTCGGAAGTGCCAAGCAACCTAAATTAATTAGGTTGATGATATAGTCTGGCCTTATAGAAATATAAGAATAGCTGGTTTAATCTGCCCATATCAAAGCGATTACATAGACCTTCTCATAGAAGAAAATTATCCTAAACAATGGTTACGTTGGGTAGAAATATTAAAGAAAAACTACATTATATGGCATGTAATGGAACATCTAAAATGGACATTAGATGAATGGATTAATGGTAAGTGGAAACAAGGAACGAGTAAAGAATATGAATTAATTAATAGTTCGCCTACAGAAGATAGGGTAAAGCAATTATCAGAAATAAAAGGAATATCAGAAATAATGTCTAAAAAATATTGGAATAAAAAATGTAACTGTGGAAAGAAATTAAATCCCACAGAAATAGCAATGAATTATAAAACCTTTGGTAGATTTGAGAATGTGGAAAATGATAATAGACAATTATTATGTAAAAAGTGTTTTTGTGAACAACAGGGTATTAGTAAGAATGAATATGCTGAACTTACATATAGATATCTAGAAGAAGGGTGTAACCTATTTTAATATATAAATAATAAAATAATGTTTAATGATGTGGTGGTACATATGATTGTATAAGTAAAACAAATCGAATAAACTAAAAATCCCATTTATTATCCATTGACTCCACGGTAGAAAAAATATAAGATAAGGCTCCAGAGGGGGTGGACTGGATGCCTGTCATTCAGGAGATGTTGTATAATTTGAGACCTATATTTACGCCAGAAATTAAATTCCTAAAAGAAATGTTAGATATTGATATTCCAGAAAACGTATGTTGGTTTAATAAAATGAATATCTATGGTTTCCAAAAATCTGATAATAAAAGAATACAATTATTCAAACTTAGAGTAAGAAATTTAAATTTAGCATTGGTGAAACCTAAAATAGAAGTATCTTATGATTTATCAAATCTAAAAACTTATGAGGACTTTATAGAAGAATTATGGCCTCAAGTAGAAAAACTAGAAAACGAAGCATTAGATGTGACAAAAGAGTTTCTTGAAAAATATCCCACTCACAAACCAATCATATTTACATCAACAGGTAAGGATAGTATGGTGCTTCAACACATTGTAAGATTGGTTAATCCAAATATACCTGCTAAATTTAACAATACATCATTAGATACTTCATATACATACAAAATAGCAAAACAATTAGAAAATACAGAGATATTAAATCCAAAAGAAGGATTTTATCAATGGAGAAGTAAAAACAATTTTGTGCCATCACAATTAGGAAGGGCATGTTGCAGTTTATTTAAAGAAGGAGAGACACAAAATCATATTGCTTCAGATGAACCACATTTATTCTTCTATGGTATGAGAAATGCTGAATCAACAACTAGACAAAATTATATGTATGAATGGCATAATAATAATTGGAAAGCAAATAAGTGGGTTGGATGCCTACCTATTAGACGTTGGACTGATTTAGATATATGGTTATACATAATGAAAAATAACTTAATTATAAACGGCACATATGAAATGGGTTATAATCGTGTAGGATGCTCAGTACCATGTCCATTTAGAACTGATTATGAGAATATGTTAGATAGACATTTCTTCAATAATCAATTTAATAGATGGCAAAAGATTCTTAGAGAAGATTTTATAAGCAATAGAAAATGGACTTTGTTAAATTGTACTATTCAAGAATATCTAGATGGAGCATGGAAACATGGAGTCCATAGATCAGAACCTACAGATGAGGTTGAAGATGAATTTATGGAATATACAGGTTTAGATTATGATATTGCAATAAAGTATTTCAATAATATTTGTAGTTGTGGTAAAAAGTAAAGAAAGATGAAGTAGCATTAACAATGAAATTATATGGCAGACAAGTTAGTGTATCATTATGCTATGATTGCTTAGCTAAAGCATTTGAAGTTACTAAAAAAGATTTAAAACAAATGGTTAAAGATTTTAAAGTTCAGGGATGTAATTTGTTTTAGATTTGATTGAATGTGTATTTTGTAATATTGTAATGATATAAAATAATAATTGGTGATTATATATTGATATTTCAATCTAATAGCTTTCATTAGGTTATTAGATTGAAAATTCTTCTAAAAGAAAGGAAAGGAGTACCTCACTAAACATATGAATAAATCTAAACAAAACAATCTTAACCAATTCTCTAAATATAAATCACAACTAAAATCCACACCCAATCTTTACAAAATAACTCAAGACCTTAACCAAATCCTAAACAACATTTTCTGTACATATTCATTTCCAAAAGGTAAAACTAAGTGGAGAGAAATTAGTTCAACAATTCCTAACCCATTCAGACAAAACATATCCCTAGAAATATATCATGTAGAATCTGGACATGGAATTGATCAAGCAAGATTAGCAGTTAAGAGTGAGATGGAAAAGTATATTGAGTATTTGATTAGTGCAAATATATAAATAATTAAAAGAAAGGAAAATATCATTTATGAAATTCCACAAAGCAAAAATACAAAAAGGTGTTTATGGTGAATTATCAAAAATAAAAGAAGAACTTGAGGAAGCATATGATGCAGAGTCTCAAAATCAAGACCTAATGCTTCTAATAGAACTATCTGATATTATTGGTGCTGTAGAAGGAGTATCAAAGAAATATGGATTCACATTAAAACAACTAATAAAATTTGCTAGACTTAGAAGTTTAGTATCAATAGAAGAGGAAGGTGAATAATTTGGATTATAAAGATTTTATCATGATATTATCATCTTATAAATGTAATAAGAATTGTCCTTACTGTATAGCTAAAATAGAGAAATTACCACAAGTTAATGAAGATTTAATACAATTTAAAATGCAAATTGATAAACTAATCCAAGATAAAACAAGATTCAAATATTTTGTATTAAGTGGCAATGGTGAACCATCATATTATACATATGAAATTTTAAAGGAAATTGTATTAATTGTAACAAACTCTGGAATATTTGAAGACTATAGAATCCAAACATCAGGAAGATTATTCCACAATGATAAATTATTTTACTTATTTAAAAATTGGCTTATAGAAATTACAAGAGTAAGTGAATATTATGATATTGATAGTGATATCCTACATTATAAAAATGATTATACTTTAACTAAAAATTTCCATAATGCAAGAATTAGATTGAATTATATACTTCTTAAAAACTTATTTTCAAATATAAATCGTGACATTAAGAAGTATTTAATTCAATATAGAAATATTGAAACTATTGCTTTAAAAATATTAGATAATCAATTAAATCAAAATAATGACTATACCAAATGGATAGCTGAAAATGGATTAACTTATAATGATATTGATGCGATCAAATTTATTTTAGATACAAGTTTTGATTATCTAGGATATGAATTTAATAATCATATATGGAATTACAATGGAAAACAAATATCAATGTTTAGCAATGCAGAATATAACAAAGATAAAACCATTTATAATCTAGTATGGTATGGTGGTAAATTAATTTACTAAAAGAAAGGAAGAATATAATATGAAATATAAAGTAGAAAATGGCATCTACAATCTTGGATTTGAATTGTCCTTATTAGAAAAGAAACTCTTCATAGAATTTGAAGACATGTTAGACACCAAAGGGTTTAGATATTTATCTATCTCAAGTTTAACTAGATGGAATAGTTTTGAAAGACAAGGAATTGAAGATATTGTTAAATCTCTTTCCGTAGATTATATACATAATTTATCAGGTTCAGCAGAGCAAGGAATATTACAATATTATTCGGATTCTATGGTTGAACCACAACTTATTTATGCTAAAAATCAATGCTTTAGGCATGAAGATTATGCTTATGAAGGATTAAAAAGATGTAAAGAATTCATTAAACTTGAACAATTTTGTTTTTGTAATAATTATGATTGGGAAGAAAAATTTGAATTACTACTTACTAATGCAACATCATTCTTGGATAAATATAATATTAAATATCGAGTTGTTGATGTTACTAATCTAGATTTAGGATATCATGTAAAGAAATATGATATTGAAGTAAAAACTAAACAATATGGATGGTTAGAGACTCATAGTTGTACATATTTTGGTGAAGAACAAAGTAAAAGATTTGGAATTACGGGTGCAACACATACTATATCTAATACGGGTATAGCATCACCTAGAATATTGATGCCATTTATTGAGATGATGTAAGAGTGAAATATATTTTAAATTCTTTTATAAATATATAAATAAAATAGTTTGACATAAAGATTAAGAAGTGGTACAATATAGGTAGGGAAATATATGAAATAAATTCAGAAGGAGGGAAATATATTGATGATACAAATTATTCTATTACAATTACAAATTAATATCATTGCTAGTTGTTTTACATAAGTATATAAATAAAATAATTATATGGTTATATAAATTATTATTAAAAAGGAGGAAAACTAAATGCCAAATTCTATTACATCACAATTAGGATATAAATCCATAGAAGAAATTAGGCAAAATATAATGGTATATTTGAATTATCAAACAAGATGGAAATATATGATGTAATCTACATATTTATACGTAGAAAAATAACATTCTCCATTGATTATGATCTTACTAATCCCAATATAGTAATAATAAAATTCTAATCAAAGGTGGTAAATAAATCAATGCAATCAATGCAAACAATTACTAATCCATACATAAATATAAAAACTCAAAAATTAGCTGGCTATCTTATGATGAGAGGATTTGTATTAAAGGGATTGATACCAGATGATACTATTAATACAAACATAAAAAGAAATATTTTTATGTTCAATAATACATATGAATTAATTAATGCAATTAATGATTATAAACAAATTAAAAAATAAAAATAATTAATTGAACAAAATTAAATCATCCGATTTATCGGTGATTTACAATACTTATTATTTTCTTATTATTTATTATTCTTCTCTTATTATAATATTAGTTTACTCTTATTACACTTATATGGAGTACCCACATTGGGACACTAAGTCTAATTTTCACTTGTACTTACTGTCCCTAAATGGCACACTAAGTCACTATTGCACTCCAAGTTAGTGTCCCTAATTGGCACAGTTGCCAATACACTCCCATCTAATGCAGGTTTCAGGGTTTACCCTAACAAATGAAAGAGGTTATTGACAAATGAATAATAATTCTAATGAAAATTATATAATGATCCCTAACAATGTAGTACAAAACATTACAGTTGACACAATAAATAAAAATAGTTACATACAATTATTTGGTAAAAGAACAGTAGCATACCTGAAACAATTAATTGAATTACAAAATCATAGGGAAGATATTCATTTTTCTGTAGATATGATTATGTGGTTGTTGAATGTGGAAAATAATATCAAACGTGAAAAAGTATACTTTAAAGATTTTTTATCTGAATTAAGTAAAAACTCATTGATTAGTTTAGTTAATGAAATTAATCTCTTATCTTTAAGTGCAAGTGATTTCATCATTGTAAAACTAAATATATATGATTATAAGGAAGATAAGGATGGTAATAAATACAAAACAAGTTTCTTCATACTTAAAGATTCTGAATATAATTCAATTATGTCTTATTCCGGTAATTTAGATAAGTATAACTTACTTAACCTATTTTGCAATCTTAAAAGTAGAATGTGGAAAAATGATAAAGATACTTCTCCTGCCGAAAGAGTACCAGAGGTAGCATACCCTTCCTATGATACTATAATGAGAGATATATTTATAGAATCTGATAAAACACTTAAACAATACATAGATACATTAGTTGAATTGGATTTAATACGTTTTGATTGTGCAGGAGATATGATATTTAATATTAATGGAGCACAAACTATTAGAAGAAAATCTAATTTTACATATGCTTTGTTTAAACCACAATGGGAATTAGAGTTAGAACATGCAATATCTTTATTCAAGAGTAGGAAAAGAACTAATGGATGGGAGTTCTTAACTAAGGATAAAGAAATATCAGCAAATGAAAAAAGATCAGTTACTCAGAAAATAAATATGTTAGAGAAATTATCTATAGATTCTACATTAACACAATCACAAAAGAAAGAATTAGTAAAACTAAAACGTCAACAAGAGAAATGGAAATTAGAATATGATAGCAATGTAGATATTAGAAAACTTGAAGAAGATAAACTATTGGCAGATAATCCAAATCAAGAATTATCAGAAATATATGAAGGAATGGGATGTGAGAGAAAAGCAGATAGAGCAGAAGCAATTGAAGAATCTATTACATTTGATAATCGTTCTGTCACAGAGATAAAAGGTATAGGACTTCAAAATAAAAAACAAAAACCATTACCTATACCAAAAATATATAATGAAGATAATAATGAAGAACCTGATATATTTGAAGATTTATTTGGTGACGAGGAAGAAAATGATTATTGGGATATAAGTAATCTTACAATTGAAGAACAAACAGCATTACAAGAGATAGAAGATTTAAACAATGCACAAATTCCTTTAGATGTTTTACAAATGATTGAGAATGAATTGAATGAAAGAAATGAGGATGAAGAATAAATATGAAAATAAAAATATAATATTTATTTGACATACACCAATTAATACTATATACTAATTATAGGTTAATTCTAATAAAAAGGAGTAGGTAAATTTGAGTGGATTTACGTAATTACACAATATATGATTTTCAATTATAATACTACACAATAATAAATAAATATAAAAAGGAGAAATAATAAATGGAACAAATAACTAAATTATCAGTCCACTCTCTCAAGGTACATCCCCGTAACTTAGAATTCTTTGATGATATCGAAGGTGATACATATGAACAATTTAAAAAATCAATTCTAGAGGATGGAGTAATTACTCCTATTATAGTAGCACCTGATATGGTTGTGGTATCCGGCAATCAAAGATTTAAAGCGTGTGTTGATTTAGGTATCGAATTAATTCCTGCTATTATTAGGGAAGAATTAATTAATGAAGATTTAAAACTTAGACAATTGATCGGTGCTAATTTTGGTAGATTAAATAATAATCCTGCTAAGATGAGACACGCTGTAAATATATATTGGGAATTAAATGGACTAAAGGATGGACAAAGAAAAGATTATTCACAGCTTCATCAAGATGATAAACCTACATTAACAAGAAATGAAATTGCTAAAGAACTTGGAATCAGCGTTCAAGAGCTTGATCGTATTCTTTCTATAGAACGCAATCTCATACCAGAACTACAACAAGCTATGGACAAGGGGTTTATTTCAAAAACAGCAGCGTTAGGTATATGTGGTAAATTAGATCCAACGGAACAACAAGATTTGCTCACAGAATTGACTTTACTTCTTGGAGATAAGGTAACTATTAATCCACAAAAGGATAAAGTATCAGTAACAAATGTTGAAATACAAAAACTAACTGAAGAAATAAAAGCAGAGAAAGAAAAAAATCATAAACTATCTCAAACAAATACTAAATTATTATCTGCACAAGTTGAACAAAAAGATTTAGAGGATCAGATTAATGATTTACGTATTGAATTAGAAAATAAAAAACCAACAGATAAACCTGAAACACTAGCAAAAATCAAACGTCTTGAAGAAAGAGAGGTAATATTAAAAGAAAAAATAGAAATTATTGAAAAAGATGCTGAAAAATACAAACAATTAAGAGATCAAATTGGTTCATTAACAAAACAAAAAGATGATATTGGAAGACAAATTCAATCTGCGACATCTCTTTCAGGATACATAGTTGATATTGAAGATTTATTAAAAAACAAATTAGCTCCAATCAAATACTCTAGAGCTTTATTAGAAGTAAAAGATAATCCAGTTGTAATTAGAAATATCTCAGATATAGTTGAATGCGTTGATTCTTGGTGTAGAGAAATGAGAAAGTATATTCCAAATTCAAATAATAATATAATTATAATTGAAAGTGAGGAAATATAATATGGAAATGGATTTTGATGAATATATTGAAGCTAATAATCAAGCAATGGGACAGTTGGTATTAATGTCTAGTAATATGAATGAAATGATCAAGAAGGTTAAAGATGAATCAGTAAAATCTGCTATTGATGCCTCTAGTATAATGTATGGAGAACTTAAAGATGCAGTGGCACTATTAAGCAAAGATAATGAATTATTCAAATCTGAATTAAAGGATACAAAAGTTATAGTTAAAAAATTGGAAAGTGATTATGCCAACATTACTCAAACATTCTTAATGAATCCTAGTGTCAAAAGAAAATTTGATAAATACATAAGTTCGTTAACATATAGTTATACAATTAAAGATAGTATTTGTGATAGATTGTTTCATGGAGATATAACTAGAACATGTAAGGGACATATTGTAAAATCACTTGATGTAAATTCTGTTGGTTTTATTAAAGCAGATGATTTTGAAACAACAAAGGTTTTGGCAAAGAAATTTTTCAAATCTAATACTATTAAAGATATAATCAAAAAGAAGTTAATATCTCTAAGTGTAAAAGATAATTCTCAAGCAGGTTTAAAACAAGAAGTAAAAGCATTATATGACGCTTATTTAGATGAAACAGATGGAGGAATTAATATTTATGTATAATTTTAACGACCAACAAATAGAAGCAATCAATCATTATAAAGGCCCCTGTGCAGTAATTGCAGGGGCCGGTTCAGGGAAATCAACTGTCTTAGTTAATAGAATAAAGAATCTTATAGAAGTTCATGGTGTAAAACAAAGTGATATTCTTGCCGTAAGTTTTACTAGTAATACTGCCAAGGATTTAAAGAAAAAGTTGAGTGATATGGGTTATGATAAGATTAATATTGGTACATTCCATGCAATATGCTTAAAGATATTTTCTGACAATAATATTAGAATTACAACTCAAAATATCATAAAAGAATGGCAAATGCAAAAATGTTTAACCAATATAGACAAGAAAGCAAATGATAAAGACATAATGGCTTTTATTGGGTATCAAAAAAGTTATATGAGAAATCCACAAGATGTATTTGTAGAGAAAGATAGTATTTATACCGAAAATGAATTAAGAATTTTCTATAAGGCATATGAAGATTTTAAAAAGAAGAATAAATTATATGATATGGACGATTGGTTGATTGAATGTCATAAACTATTAAAAACTATTTATTTAAGTTTTGAATTTGTCTGTATTGACGAGCATCAGGACAGCAATTTAATTCAAAACTTAATACTTAAACAAATTTGTAAGAGTGAAAACATATTTGCTGTTTTTGATTTTCGCCAAGCCATTTTTTCATTTAGAGGTGGAAATCCTGAATATAGCATGAATTTTTCTAAGGAGTGGGATAATACTAAAATAATAAATTTAGATACAAATTATCGTTCTACTAATAATATCGTAAATAATTCTAATGATTTTATTAAAAAATATTATGGTGACTATGAACATTACTCTGACTCTATTTCAAATAGTGAATTGGACGGAAATATTAATATTGAGTCATACATAGATAGGGTAGATGAAGGAATAGAAATTATAAATAAAGTAGAGAATTTACTTAAAGAAGGAAGTACACCTAGTGAGATAGCAATACTCTATAGATTAAATTCTCAATCAGGATATCTTGAGTATGAACTTAAAAAAAGAAACATTCCTTATGAAATTACAAATGAAAGTTCATTCTTCAAAAGAAAAGAAGTTGTAGCAATAATGTCATATCTTAGATTAATTCAAGATCATCATGACGATGGGGCGTTTGATAGTATATTTAAAGTTAGAAATTATCCGTTAGTTTTCATTAGTAATGATGTATATGACAAAATTGTTTCACATTCTGGTAAAAATAATTTATCTATATATGAAAGCTTTATTTCTATGAGATACGAAAAAGATTGGATAAAGAAAAACATGGAGATATTTAAGGATAATACCAATAGATTACAACTTCAATTAAAGAAGAATATTGGTATTGATAAACTGATAGATAATATTGTAAAAGTATTCAAAATTGAAGATTTTTTAAGAGATAAATATGCAGATGATGAAGATTTTACAGATAGAATGAACTCGGTAGAAATAATTAAGTCATTCATTAGAGGTAATGATTTAGAGAAGTTCTTAGAATATATTGATGAAAGTGCAACTAAGAAAAAGAAAAGTAATAAAGACACCAATGTAATTAAGTTAATGACTATTCATGCTAGTAAGGGATTAGAATTTGAGAATGTATTTCTTATTGGAGTAGAGGATGGAAAATTTCCTCATAAGAAAAGTTCATTAACTGATGAAGCAAGATTATTTTATGTGGGATGTACTAGGGCAAAGGATAACTTGTTTTTGAGCCAGATTGGAAGTAGTAATCTATTTATTGATGAGTATGAAGAAGGAATTGTTTAGTTGTTAAACAAATAAAATTAATCCTTGACACCAAAATCAATCCATGCTATAATTATCACATAGGCAAAGGGTTGGTACTGTTTACATATTCATCAAACAATAAGATCACAAACTACCATCTTGCCTAAAAATCCAATAAATAAAATATAATAATAGAAAGGATGTGAAAATAAAATAATGATTACTGCTCAAGAAAAAGGATATCTTATTACTTATAATGTAGAAGATAAACAATGGGTTTATGTTGATAATGAACCAACAAAAGACAATCCAAGGCCATGTAAAAGATGTGGCAAATTATCTACTCAAGAAGGATATGATTCTTGTTTAGGAAAATTACCAGGTGTTATTAATGCATGTTGTGGTCATGGATCAGAAGAAGGATATATCATGTTTGAAAATGGTGTTACAATTAAAAGTTATTTTAAGGTTGAAAGGAAAGAGGTGAAAATTAAGTGAAACTAGAACGCATAAACATCATTGATTCTATCCAATTTGCAGTAGATAAAATATGTAAACAAGTATATGGTCACGACACAGATTCTCCTCCTAAATTCATTGTAAGTCAATATGATAAACTAGATAAAGATGGATATAGCGTAGGACATGAAATTATTATGACCGTAGAACATATGAAATGGAAACGCTCTGTAACTATATTTCCTAGATTGGATTATAAATATGGATATGAATCTTTGAAAGATGAGATGGCTAATTTGTATAATTCAACTATGTGATAAGGAGTAAAGTTAATTATGGATATAGTCGTAACAATACCTAAAAATGAATACATAAATGATGGAATAGAAACAAAATGGTTTACTGAAAAAGTAGGAGCATATCAATTCTGGACATTGGGTAGAACACCGCAAAAATTAGAAACAGGTGATAGAGTTTACTTTGTTAAGAATAATAAAATAGAATCATCTATGAATGTTTTTCAAATTGAACATGCTGAACCATGTAAAATGATAATTGAAGATTGCTATGTTACGGGTAGACAATGGAAAGGTAAATGTATTATCTATATAAATGATTTAAGAGATGAGAATTTATTGTTTGATGTTAGGGGTTTTCAAAATTTTCGATACAGATGGTGGGAGGATTAATATTATGAATAAATATGCTTACAGTATTCATGACTGGGAACAAGGTGAAGTAATGTTATATTTTCGTCTTGGAGGAAAGATAATTGGAAAAGTTATTGTAATTGCAAAAAG
>Ga0209728_1000317_pt1 | contig 43358 bp, 35 predicted proteins | sample RifGroD1_FD_183997 | JGI IMG/M metagenome (GOLD analysis project Ga0209728, IMG submission 183997) | Groundwater microbial communities from Rifle, Colorado, USA - Groundwater D1 (SPAdes) (version 2) | ecosystem: Environmental > Aquatic > Deep subsurface > Groundwater | place: Rifle, Colorado... | reverse complement strand
TTATGATAGTGATGTTGATTATCAAGGTTATTCTATATTTTATTTTAAGAAAGGTAGTTCTTTGATAGGAATGGCATGGATTGGATATGACAGAGTTATTTACGGGAAAATTCGTTAGAATTGTTTGATTTGATTTGAATTAAAATTTGACCTCTGATTTGTTTCGGGGGTCTTTTATTATGTTATCGCAAGCGTCAGGACTGTCTGGGTTGAGTCAGAATTTGTTGTTGGTGTGATTGTATGGGTTGGATTGATTTTTGTATTTGGAGAGGATTTGTGATGATTATGTGATAAAATTATCAAAAGAATAGAGACTCTAGTGGATTTAGAGTCTCTTTATGAATAAGATTATTTATTTATATTTATATTATACAATCTCATGTAATCTATACATTTCTTCTACTAAAACATTCACCTCGTTCTCATACAATTTACATGCAATGGAATATAATTCATCTATCATGCCAATTTCCTCAATATATTCTAATTTGCTTCTTAATTTAGATTTATGGGTTTTATTATAAAATTCCATTCTAGTATTTATTCTAGTTTTATATTTTAGTTCAAATGCTTTATAAAGTTCAGACCATCTATCATTAAAATTACTGCATTTCATTACTACGCGATTAAGAATTTGTCTTTTGGAAGCAAGAGGTATGTCTTCTACCAATCCTTTAATAATATCAGATTTATAATCAATATCATTTTGTTGTTTAGCAATTATACCATTTTGATTAGTAATAACTGCTAATGTTGATTTGAATAGTAATTTAGTTGGTTCATCTGCAAATGGTAAATATGTATTGATGAATTGTTCTGGATCTGCAACAAATCCTCCTGTCTTACGAATTGTTGGTAAGACAATATCTGTAACCCAATCTTGAAATTTTTCAGCTTCTTCTTTATGACTTTTGAAAATAAGCTTATAAACTCCACTTTCAGTTAGAAAATTTTCTCCTGTATTATGTAATTTTCTAAAGTCGGTATCGCCGACAATAGAATTTGTAAGCTTTACAACCTGTTTTGAGTTCATTCTTGAGATATTATCTCTAACATTTTTAATATCTAAAATATCTGCTACATGTTTTGAATTAAATAAGATAGTTCCATTCCAATCAAATACCTCTACATTTTTACCTTCGAACATCATTAAATTATTTGTCATTGTTGTTGTCATGTTTTTATTTCCTTCTTTCTTTAAATTAATTATTTTATTTTTATATTGTTTACAAGGATACTGACAATGGCAGTGTCCTCTCAGGCCCATCTCTTATTATAACTCTTAACTCCTTTCTATATTATATTTTCTATTTGTATCACCTTCATTATTATACATGCTTGGAATTGATTTGTAAAGTATAAAATAAAATAATTTGATAAAAATATTAGGAGGATTATAAATGCATCTTAAACGAAAGATAACATATTTCACACTAGAAACCACAGAAGAAGAGATTAAGATATTAATTCAATGTATTAAGGGATCTAAACTAGATAATCCAAGAGAGCAATCTAAAGCATGGGATACATTAAATGATTTTGAGCGTATGCTTGGAATTGAAAAGGAAGAAGATAATGTAATTACGGGCGAATTTGCTGATGAGATTAGAAAAGAATTATTAAAGAAACCTTCTGCTGGAGCTATTGCAAGAAATAAGAGAGCAAGTGAGTTGTTGGATAAGTTAAGGAAATGATATTGTATATTAATTTGCAACCTTAAACATTATATGATAATATATGGTTATAACAAAATAAGTGAGAGGGCGGCTACCCTCTCTAAGTGTGACTAGGGCGTTTTCTCAGGACGCTCTTTTACTTTCCCATTTTTGAGTTTATGTAATCAGACAATAAACTACCCAACAGTGTGCCGAGAGCACCAAAAATAATAATATCCATCGCCATCCACCTCCTTTCATGGGCTTGTAATAGTTAAAAATAAAGTAAAACCTCTCACAAACACACAACTCTAGGTAGTATGGACGCTAACCACATTGATATTATATCATAAATTTTGGAAATTGAATATGGTGAGATGGAATTTGTTTATGCTAATTGTGTTAAGTTTTGTATAATCAAGAAATAAAATTATTTGACACGGATATTGATGTGTGGTAATATGCTGATATAGAGAAAAGGTTACTGGTTTTATATTTTATTTATTAATGATTATTTTATTGTTGAAGATTTTACTCCTTATACATATGTTTATGATTTTTGATAGGCATATGGGCAATGTGGTATAATAGAGGGATAAGGAGTGATTGGGATATGAAAATTGAAGTTAACAATAAGATAAGACAAAAAATTAAAGAGTATCAATCAAAAACAGGAACAAGTCAAGTTTGGATTGCTGATCAATTAGGTATTAGTAAGTCGAGACTTTATCAGATATGTGGAACAGAAAATATGATGTTGGATGTAGCTATGAAGTTTGCAATCTTTTTCGATTGTAAATTAGATGATTTATTTGATTATAAGGTTATAGAAAATAGTAAAAATATTATAGACTGATGGTAAAAATACTATTGACATTAAGTATATAATACTCTATACTAATATTAGTTAAGGAATGCAAATTAATTGCCTTAACATTTTAGAAGTATAGAGGAGAGTGCTATATTTATATGGAAAAAGTTTACTGCATCAAGGATTCTAATGGTCGTTTTGGTGGTCATATCAATATCTGCTCAAATTCAATGACTAAACCAAATTCCGACTGGAAATGGGACTACTACTCGACGGAAATTCCAATGACAGTAATTGTCAATGGTAAAGAATCTGTTGAACTTAAAATCCAGAAACTTGAAGAGTTGAATGCTTTGGCAAAATATGATTTAACTTGGGAAATTGTGGAATTTACCCATGAACAGTGGGAAGTTATGATTGATGACTGTCATAAGAAATATATAGCATTAGGTGTAGATCGTATGATGGTGAGTCATTATACCTCTTCAATTGAAATGAAGGATATTGAGAAAGGCTGTATTGGAGCACATCGAAGAGCAGTGAGGGATATTTATAGGAAGTATAAAACAAAGGAATACATAGTACAGTTGGTGTAATATGGGAAAATTGATTCAATTCCCTTGCGTTGATCATTATGAAGATTGGCAATACGAAGACTATTATGATGAAGAATTTAATGATATGAATCAAGATTATGAAGTTTTAGTTAAAGAAAATTGTGTTAGAGAATTTATTAGGAAAGTATTAATGTTTATTTTGATGAGATTGTGATTATTTTAGTTTTTGAATTTATTAGTTTTACAGAGGATAAAAATTGAGAGTTATAAACTCAATGGGAATACTCCACCCTCCTCTGTATTTATATTTATATTTATTTTTTATTTAGGTTTGGAGTAGATAAAATATTGGAGGTAGAAAGAAATGAAAAAATATACATATGAAGAAGTTAAGAAGTTTGTTAATGATTTAGGATATGAACTAATAAGTAAAGAATATTTAGGTGTTTTTAGTAAATTAATTATAAAGGACACCGAAGAATATTTTTATAAAATTACACTTAATGATATTAAAAGTGGTCGTATTCCGTATAAATTTCATAAAAGTAATCCATATGCAATCCAGAATATAAAATTATGGTTATTATTAAATAATATTAATCTACAAATAATTAGTAAAGAGTATAAGAACAATAAGACGGAATTGATTTTTAAAGACAAAGATGGATATTATTACTCAATTTCTTTTGATAATTTGTATTCTCGAAGAAATCCAAATAAATTCTATAAATCAAATATATTTACAATGCGAAATATAAAATTGTGGTGTAAGTTAAATAAAAAGTGTTTTGAATTAATTGGAGAACAGATTTATGAGAATAACTATAAAAAATTAAAATGGAGATGTTTAAAGGATGGTTGTAGAGAAATATTTCAATCAACTTGGTCTGACATTCAACAAGGAGGTGGATGTGGAGTTTGCGATGGAAGGCAAGTAAGTTTATCTAATTGTCTTGCAACTAAAAATCCAGAACTAGCCTCTGAATGGCATCCAACTAAGAATGGTTATTTAACTCCTTATGATGTAACGGAAAGTGGCAGACAAAAAGTATGGTGGAAGTGTAAAAATAATCATGAATGGGATTCTACAATCAATAATAGAAATGGAATAGATGGTTGTAATTGTCCATATTGTTCAGGTAAGTTACCTAGTGAAGACTATAATTTATTAATCAATAATCCAAAATTATGTGAAGAATGGGATTATAACAAGAACGATAAACAGCCATATGAGTATACTCCTAGTAGTAGTAAGCACGTATATTGGAGATGTTTAGAGTGTAGTCATGAATGGAGTGCTAGTATTGGAGATAGAAATAGAAAAGACGGAAAAAATTCTGGATGCCCTGAATGTAATAAATCCAAAGGAGAAAAAGAAATTAAGAGAATTTTTGATTTAATAAATATTTATTACATTCCTCAAAAAGAATTTGATGATTTATTAGGTTTAGGTAATGGTAAACTATCTTATGATTTTTATCTGCCTAAATATAATCTATTAATAGAATACCAAGGCGAATATCATGATAAGATAATTTTATATTATAAAAACGAACCAAGAGAATTAGCTGAAGAAAGATTATTAAAACAAAAAGAACATGATAAACGTAAAATGGAATATGTTTTAACTAATGGATATAATTTCATAGAAATTTGGTATTGGGATTTTGATAATATTGAAATTATTTTGAATAAATGTTTAAACAGCATAGAAATTAAACAAGCGATATAAATAAATCAAATAAAAGTTAATACAAAAGGATGAGTTTATTATCAAACCCATCCTTTTTTGTATTAACTTTTAGCAAACATATTCAAATACATCAAATGAGAGACATCTTCTAATGCAAACAAAGTATTTTGTTCAATTCCATTGTCATCTATATAATCTAAATTTAAGAAATGTACTAACTCAATTGTTTGTTTGCTTCCGATCCCACTAAGTCCTCCAACTATTGCACCTAATGGCCCTGCAACCACAACTCCTACTAAGGATCTTTGAATTACACTCTTCTGCTTATCAGTTAGCATTTTTGAATTAGTAACTGTTTTATACTTAATTCTTTCTTTTGGGATTAAATGTTTATTGTCTATTTTTACAGATATTTTATCACTTGATATTCTTACTATTTCACCTTCTATTAAATTTGGCATCCCTTGTATATGTCTGAATTTTATAGGTGTAAGTTTTCCTTGTTTCGCATTTTTTAAAGCAGTTATTATCGCAATTAGGCTAACAATAAAAATTAAAATAAGTCCAATAAGAATTTTGTCCATAGAATAAAGCACCTTCCTTCCATATGTATTAATATTACCCTATTTTGTAAAATATGTCTATAAAAAAGGAGAATGAATCACAATGAAATTTAGCGAATTAAAAGAACAAATCCAATTAGGGGTAAATGTATCTGAACTTATTAAATTTGAATATGTTCCACTTATGTCTCAAAAAATAATGATAGATAATATAAAATCTATATGCTTAAAGGAAGATAATAATGGTCTTTTGAGTATAGACTACGTTTTTAAAAATCTATTTAAACTTCTTTATGTTTCAGTAAATTTTACAAATGTTGAATTTGAAGAATTATATGATGAAGAATATAACCTAAATTCTAATTTTGCATTTGAGATTTATGATTTATTTAAGGAAAATAAATTAGATAAATTTATATTTAATCAAGATGACTGCAAAGATTTTGTTGAAATATTAGAAAATGAGATAACACAAGAAATTAATATTAAAAATAGTGTAAGTTCTGTTTTGTCGCAAGTATTAAATAGTATTGCTGGCAAACTTCCATCAGAAAATAGTGTAAATTCTTTGATTGGGGATCTTCCTGCATTATTAAACTCATTCAATCAGCAAGTTAAAAAGAAAACTCCCTCCAAGAAGAATCAAGGTTAAATTATGGCAAAGACATTTAACACTATTGAAGAATTAATGATATATTTACAAAAACAAATTCCTGTTAGTTTAGAGGCAATTGGAGAAGAAGTTAAAAAAATATTAAGAGATAATGTTCAGCAACTTTGGTATGACAGACCATTTACTCCAACTCACTATACTAGAAGTATGGAGTATATAAATTCAATTGTATGTTCAAAAGCTACAAAAATTTCAAATGGTCAATATAGGGTTGAGATATATTTTGCTACAGATTTGATTCAGCCCTATATGAGTCCAAATGGTGAGTGGAATCAACATGCAAGTATTTACGGAGAAGATGTTTCTGCTCAAATTCCATATTATATTGAAGAGGGCAATAATTCTCCTTTATTTGAGTATCAAGGAGTACATCCTGTGAAAATAACAAAGGAATGGATCGAAGATAATGATTATTTAAGAAAAAGAATGATCAAATTTTTAGGGAAATATGGATTTAATTGCTCAGTGATATAGGTATTTATCCCCTACTTTTAGTGGGGGTGTATTTTTATACCCCAAATTAAAAGAGAGGTGATGTTATATGAGTGAAAATATAGGAATTAATTTACAAGCAGGATTGAATATATCTCAGTCAACTATTATTATAAAACAACAAGTGCAAAAAGTTCAAGACCTTTTAAAACCATTGAATATAAAAATAAATAGTGATACTTTAGCAAAAGAATTTGATAAAGTATCAACTAGCATTAAAGTTGCTACAGATGGAACTTCAAGAATACAAAAAAACATTATTAATATAGCAACAGAAGAAGGAAAATTAGTACAAATAACTCAAGCTTACAATAAAGAAATAAATACTATGGCTGTCTCTGGGATTAAAATAGTTGATAACCTAAAAGCTCAAGCTGCCGGGGCAAAAAAAGTCACTGAAGCAGTAAAGAAATCTCAACAAACTATTTCTGATACAGCCAGAAAAATGAGTGTAGATGAAGAGAATAAAAGAATATCTACTGTTACAGAAGCACAAAAAAGAATTGAGCAAAAAATATTAGGCAGTAATCAAACTATTTCAGAACAACAAAAACGAATGAATTCTGTTAATGCAAATAACTATGAGCAAGTTTGGTTAAAAGCATTTCAAAGAGTAGAAGCAGAAGAATTAAGATTAGCAAATACAATGGGTAGAATGAACGAGCAATCACAAGCGAGGGTTTCTTCTCAAAGCAATAAGAGTGATTTAGCTCAAAATACAGCAATCAATAACGCTTCTGACAGTGCTTACGTTCAAGCACAAAGAGACGAACAAGCAAGACTAAGAGCAAGACAAGAAGCAAGTGATACTGCTCGTAGAATGATGGCAGATGAAGAAAATCAAAGGGTTGCCACAACTACCAATGCTCAACGAAGAATAGAACAAGCGATTTCAGGATCTAATGAAACCATTGCACAACAACAAGCAAGAATGAACTCATCTCAAGCAAATGGTTATAGATATGAGCAAATGTTTTTACAAGCAAGTAGAGAACGAGGAGCATTAGATGTTAGAAATGCCGAACTTGAATCTCAAAGACTCATTGCTTCTACTAGAAATTTACAAGCAGAAAGACAGCAAACGGCAGAATTGCAAAGACAAGTTGCACTATATCAAGAACAAAATGCAATACAACTTAGGAATCTACAATCACAATATGGTAGTTTAGCTAGAACACCTGAAATACAGTCTCAAATTTCTGCTATTCGTGGTACAGTTGGTGGTTTAAGTAGTTCTGTTTTAGATGCAAATGGTTTTAGAACTCAATCTGCTCAAATAAATACAGCCATAAGTGGAATTAGAGCAAGTTTAAATGAAGCAAGAACTGCATCTAATAATTTTGCCACTGATTTAGTAAAAAATGCAGGGAAAATGATGACTTGGGGATTAGTTGGTGGTGTAATATTCGGCACGCTTCGACAAATTAAGGATGGATTCTCTTTTATAAATGATCTAGATAAAGCGATGACAAATATTTCTATGATTACTGGTAAATCTAGAAATTCTATTGTTGAGATGACTAAGGCATATGCGGATTTAGCGACACAATTACATACTACTACTGGCGAGGCAATGAAATCTGCTGAAGAATTTTTACGAGCAGGTCACAATCAAGAAGAAACTTTAAAATTAATTCAATCTGCTACAGTGATGGGGGCTATTGCAGGTCAGGATTCAAAGTCAAGTGCAGATCAATTAATTGCAATTACAAATGGTTTTAAAATGAGTGCAGATCAGGCTATAGATGTAGTCGACAAACTGACAACGGTCGACAATATGTCTGCTACTTCGACAAAAGAATTAGGAACTGCACTAGAACGAACTTCGGTTTCGGCACAGATGGCAGGAACTTCATTTTCAGAATTAGTTTCATATATTGGTACGGTTTCTAGTATTTCCAGAAAAAGTGCGAGTTCTATTGGCGAAAGCTTTAAGACAATATTTTCCAGATTTCAAGATGTACGTGGTGGAAAGAATTTTGATGCAGAAAATCAAGATATCTCAAACGTAGAACGTGATTTTAAAAAATATGCAGATATATCTATAAGAGAAACATCTGGTGAGTTCAAGGACTTCTCAATTGTAATAAATGAGCTTAGTTCTAAGTGGAATACGCTTTCAGAAGTGGCTCAGAGTGCGGCTTCAAAAGCTCTGGCCGGAACGAGACAAAGAGAGAATTTCTTAATTCTTATGAACAATATGGATACAGCATTAAAATTACAATCAGCTCAATTGGATTCAAGTGGTTCAAGTATGACTCGCTACGGAGAATTTGCAAAATCTACAGAAGCAAAGTTGAATGATCTAACAAATGCAGTTCAGAAAATTTGGCTGAATTTATTGTCATCTGAAGCTATAAATAGTGCAATTGAGGGAATGACTAAATTTGTTGGTGTTATTGACAGTGTAACTTCAACTTATGGTGGGTTAACTACTGCAATATATGTAACTATCGCTGCTTTGGCAATATTTAAAAGTCAAGCAATTGCTGGAGTGGTAACAAGCATTTCACAATGGGTTATAAGTTTCGGTTTAGCAGAAACAGCTTCGCTCGGATTATCAATGGGTATTAAAGCATTATCAACTGCAATGTTAGGGTTAATTACTAATCCAATTTTTTTAGCTATTGCTGCCATTGGTGCTTTAACATATGCATTTGTCTCTTATGCTAACCATCAAAAAAAAGTCAAAGAACAGTTAGAAGCAACAGGAAGTGCACAAAAAGATTTTACTAAATCTGTTGAAGATTTTCAAAATACTTTAGATCCTAAAAAGATAGATGATATGGCAACAAGTTTAGAAAAAATAAAAAAAGCTGTTGATTATGATGAAACAATTAAAAAAATTCAAACATTAAAAGATGAAATAGCAGAACTGCAGGAATCTGAAGTTGAACAAGGAGCAGACTGGACAAAGACAATTGCAAGTAAAACTAAAGATATAGAAGAATTAACAGCATCGATAAAACCATATACAGATGCACAGTCTAAATATAACGAACAACAAAAAATCGCTACTGCATTGGATTATGAGTCTGTCCAAGCAGGAAATAAGAAAATTGCGTTAAAGATTCGTGAAAATGAATCTAATAGACAATTAATTGATAGTTATCAAAAAGTTCATGATAAAATGGTACAAGGGAACGAGTTAACCAAAGAAGAAGCCAATTTAAATCAGAAGATGATTGATAAATATCCTGAGTATACAAAGGTTTTAAATGATAAAACCACAGCCGTTGGTCTTGATATTGATGCTTTAAAATCCAATCAAACTGCCGAAGAAGCACTAGCCATAGTTTCATTCAATGCTATGAAAGCAAAAGCAGAGTCAAGTGCATTAGCCACAAAACAAATAATTGCTGATACAGAAGCAAGAATACATGCAATTCAGGCCGAAATAGATGCTCTCCAAGGAAAAAATGAAGCAATGGGTTCTGCAAATGCAAATGTACAGTATCAAAAATTATTAGAACAAGGCTCAGCACAGACTTTTATGGAATTCAAAAATGGTACTATTTTTAAAGACACTATTACTCCTAAATTAAAAATAGACTTAAGTGGAGCATACAAGCAATTACAAACAGCCAAACAGACTCTTGGTGCATGGAATACATTATCAAATATGAGTATTGATGATTTGAAAAAAGGTGTTTCAGATAGTAGCGGTAACAGTTTTGATCCTCCTAGTTCTAACAAAGATAAAAAGGATAAAGACAAAAAAGAACTCTCAATAGAATCAATCACACAGGCTCTTCTTGATCAAATTGAAGCAGAACATCTTTTGACTAAAACTCAATCTGATAAGATATCTAAAGAATTGGAACAGGCCAAGTCTGCTAAAGACTACACTTTAATCCTTGAAAAACAAAATGGACTCATCTCAAATCAAGCGAAAGAACTGTCTCAACTCCAATCAGCAAGAGACAAAATAAATTCCTTAAAAGATTCCGCTTTGTCATCTTCTAAATTTGGTGATATTAATCGTTGGTATACGGGGCAAGATAATAAAGAAAGCGTAGCGTTTGTACAAGAGAAAAATGCTCAGTCTGAAGAAGTTCGCAAAGCGATGGATGAAGAATTTAAATCTTCGCAAATACTTAGAAATGGTTGGATGTCTGTCACTAAAGCCATTGAAGAGAATATTGAAAAATCCAGAGATTTTACAAAACAATCACGCGAAGATACCATAAAAGCATTAGAAGAACAATCTAAAAAACTCTCTTCTGACGAAGTTTCCAAACTCGAATCCTCTTTTGCGAATCTTGATATTGAATCATGGATCAAAGACAATATCACAGCTACGTCAGATTGGGCAGATGTAACAAAAAGGCTTCAAGAAGAATTAGAAAAACTGGGTTCCCCTACGACTTTAGCAGGACAGCAGAAATATAATGATCTTTTATCAGACAGTGCCAAAAAGGCAGCAGACGCCCTAAAAGCACAGGTTGCTTACCAGAAGGAAGTGGATAAGCAAAAGCAAGCTTCTTTATTTGAATCTACTGACCGTGATTTAGCCAATATTATGGATCAGATCGACCAAGTAGACCAACAACAACAATTATCAAAAGGTGGAATATCATCATCAGTTCCTAAAATTGATATGGAAATTGTCCCTGTAATCGATTATAAAACAGTTCAAGAAAGCATCGACGAAATCCCTAAACCCAATGTTGATGAATATGATTTTGAACCACCTACAACATTTGTTACCTTTATCCACGACGAATTCACAAATGCTGTATTAAAGGCTAAAAATGATGTAGCAGACCTAACATTAAAAATCAATTCTCTAGGAGAAATAACTCCTACTAATCAAACTGAAGTCCTTGGTTATTATCAAAAAATTCAAGATGTATTAACTACTCTTTCTAAAACAGCATCAGAAGCAGAAGTAGGGCTTAACATCAGTTTAAAGAATGGTGAAATATCTCAAGAAGATTTTGATGAAAGACTAAAAGCAATTCAAGTTGCAGATTTAGAAGTTCTTGCTGTTCCTAAATTTGAAATGACTGCTGATGCACAAGCAAGTTTAAATTTAGTAAAAGAAAAAATTGGTGCTATTGATGTAGATGCCAATACAAAACCTGCAGATGATAAAATTCTTGAATTAATGTCTAAAGAATATGATGCAACTCTAACAATTATCGCAGATGACATTGCTGCAAAACAAGCTATAGCAGAATTACAAATTGATACATCATCAATTCATACCATTTACGTAAAAACTGTAACTCAAGCAACTGTAAATGCTAAAGGCACAGATTCTCATCCAGGTGGAAATGCTATCTATGGTGAAGCTGGTAGAGAATTAGTTGAATTACCAAATGGAACAATATTTTTAAGTGATGATAAAGCAACAATATCAGATTTGCCAAAGGGAACAAAGATTTATCCAAATTCCGAAACTGAAGAATTTCTTAAGAAAAATGGAATCCCTGCATACGAAACTGGCACTGGTTCTCACATCACTGATATTGATTTTCTTAATGATAGTTTAGATGAATTTGCTCAATCAATTTCTGACATTAGTAAAGAAATTGCAAAAACAACAAAGATAGTTGCAAAAGACAATACTGCCGTAGAAAAATCGGATAAGAAAATTGCTGGATATGAAAAAACTTTATCAAAATACCTAAATGAAGATGGAACATATAAAGATAAATATGTTGGTTCAAGAAGTGCTGAAAGAACAGTTGCTAGAACACAAAAAAATATTGAGAAAGAAACATCAAAAAATTCTGAACTAGTAACAAAAGCAGAATCAGATCAAGCTATTCTTGATGCTCAAAAAGCTACAAAAACTGACTTCACTCAAAAACTTATTGCAACTCAAAAAGCATTAGCTAATTTAAATTCCGCCCAATATATTGAACAGAAAATAAATCTTTATCAAGAAGCCATAACTGTTGCATCTGCTAATATTGATGAATTATATGATTCTATTGCTAAATATAAAAATGATGATGGAACATATGATGACAATGAGCAAACAAGAGATGTTTTAGGAAAGATTAAATCCAATTTTGATGCTCAAAAATCTGCTCAATTATCAATCAAACAACTCGTTAAAGAAAAATTTGAAGCAGAATATGAGGGATTTGATAAAGCACAGCAACTTGCCGAAAATCAAGTTTCAGATTTGCAAAAGACATTAGAATATCAAAAACTAATCGGTGCAAGCATTGAGGATCAATTAGCAACGGAAGAAGAAATTCTAAAGACAAAGCAAGGAGAACAAACTACTTTTTTAGCTGAGAAAGCTCAATTAGAAAAAGATAAAGCTGAAGCTGAAGCAAGTGTAAGGGCAAGTTTAGCACTGGTAGATAAAGATTATACCGAAACTGATTTAGCAAATGCATTAGCAAATTCACAAGAATTTCAACAAGCATCTGAAAAACTTGGAGAAGTTAATACAAAAATTATTGACGCTAAAATTGCAATTGAACAAACTGCTCAAGAAATTGCTAATATTAAATTTGATAATTTAACAAAACCATTTGATGATATTCAATCTAATTTAGAAACAGAGATTGCTTATAATGAAAAATTAATTGCTCTTGCAAAATTACAGGGTAAATCTCAGGAAGAAATTTCTAAAATAGAAGCAGATAGTATTAAAGATCAAAATATTAAATTGGAATCACAACAATCAGAATTAGTTGCATTAGAAGCATTGTTAAAAACTCAAAAAGAGGGAACTGCTGAATGGTTAAAAACAAAAGCAGCGATAGATGCTTCAAAATCATCAATTGTTGATACACAAATTTCTATTGCTCAATCTTATAGTGATATTGCGGATAAAGTTATTGAAGCTTATAAAGCAGCATATAAGCAACAAGAAGAAATTGCATTAGCTAGTATTGAAAAACAAAAAGAAGCTTATGATGAATTAATTGATACTAAAATTAAAGCTTTAAGTGATGCTTCTTCTGATACAGATTATAATGAAGATTTAGCAAGTGATCAGAAAAAAGCATTAGAATTGCAAAGTAAAATTGACGCTTTATCTTTAGACAATAGTATTGAGGGTAAAGCAAAAAAATTAGAATTATCTAAGCAATTATCTGAACAACAAACCGCTATAGCAACTAAGCAAAGACATAGAGATACTGAGTTACAGAAAAATAATTTAGAGGAGCAAAAGGAAAACAATACGAAAGCAGTTGAAAAACAGAAAGAAATAACTACTGCTTACTATGATGGTCTGATAAATGATGAACGAGAATTTGCTAGAATTAGACAAGAAATTTATGCTGGAAATTTTGCTGAAATTCAAAGTGATTTTGATGCTTTTAACGCATATTTTTCATCCCAAAATAAAGCGACTCTTGATGATTTAGGTGTTAGTTGGCAAGGTTTACAGAAAATTATTGATCAAGTAACAGCAGCTAGTCAAAATGCTCAATCAGCATTAGCAGCACAAGCGGCATTGCAAGCGTCTCAAGCTCAAGCATCATCAGCACAACAAGCAAGAGCAAATACTTCAAATGAAGAGCAATCAGCAGAAATGGATGCTAATAATGCAAATGGCAATACTCCTACTGTAAATGTTGATAAGGTTTGGAATATTGGATATTCTAGTGCTCATGGAACACCAGTTGTTAATGTTGTAGATAGTCAAGGTAAAGAAGTTGCGGTTAATATAACAAAGACAAATGAATCTAATTATGCTGTAACTCCTTTACAATCATATGTTGATGGTCAAACATATACTCTTACGGCAGATGGAATTGTGCAGAAATTTAAAGCTAGTAAGACTGGTTCGTATGATACTGGTGGGTATACAGGCGATTGGGGAGGTTCTTCTGGTAAATTAGCAATGTTACATTCAAAAGAATTAGTCTTAAATAAAATAGATACGTCTAATATTTTAAAAGCAGTAGATTTGTCTAGAACATTTATGTCTAATTTTAAATTACCAACATTCAATATCCCTTCATTTCAACCTGTCGTAGCAGGTAATTCTAATAACCCTATTAATTATAATCTGAATTTAACTATTGAAAACATGAATGGAGATAAATCTGGAGCAGATTTGGTATTTTCGACAATAGCAAATGGTCTAAAAAAAATGGGTAAGTGGTGATTAATTTCACCACTTCTTTATTTTTAATTTATTAATAAGATATTTTTTAGAGCAGATAGGTTGGAGTTATAAACCAACGACAAAGTGTCCTCAACACTTCTGCTTTATTTTTGTTGTGAAATTTTTGAGATATTATGCGAAATCAAATTTGAGGAGATGATAATAAGTGTTAATTACAAAAACAGTTGTGGTTAAGTGGAATATGTCAAATAGAATTAATTTAGAAAATAATGGTTACATATATACAAAAAAAGGTGATGAAATATCTATTGACGTAAAAGATTTGACAGATCAGAGTCATGTAAAGATAGTTTACAAATGTGATAAATGTGGAAAAGAAATTCCAATACCATTTCGCGAGTATTTACAAAAACATAAAAAGTTGTATGATAATACTGATTTTTGTAGAAAATGCGATAGAGAAAACAGATTTGAGATTGTTAAAAAAGGATTCAAAGAAAATAATTTTATATTGATAAGTGATATTAATGAATTTAAAAATTTTAATACAAGTTTAAAATATATTTGTTTAAAACATATTGAGGTAGGAATACAAACAACGAGTTATAGTGCAATTAAAAGTAATAAAAATAAATACAATAAAAGCGGCTGTAGAATTTGTGCGTCTGAAATTGGTGCAGATGCCTCACGACTAAGTAATGATGTTATAAAAAAGGAATTTAATAGAAAGAATTTAATTTTATTAAGTAATATTTATAAAAACGGAAATCAAGAGTTGTTATATATATGTCCTAAACATCCTGAAAAATGGGTTCAGAAAATTAAATTTACGTCTCTCTTATCTTCAGTTTTTGGATGTTATTATTGTGGACTTGAAAAAGTATCTGGGAAAAATAATTATAATTGGAAAGGTGGTATATCACCTCTTGCAGTTCATTTAAGACATTTATTATATAAGTGGAAACAAAAAAGTATGCAACAAAGTCATTATAGATGTGTATTAACAAATAAAGATTCCGATGGCACTTTTGAAGTTCATCATTTATTGTCTGTAAATATTATACTGAAAGAAACATTAAAGGAATTAGATTTGCCTATTTATGATGAAGTTAATAAATATACATTAGAAGAATTACAAAATATAGAAACATTATTTGTAAATAAAAATAATAATCTTTTAGGGGTTTTTGTTAATTCTATAGATCATAAAAAATTTCATTCTATTTATGGATATGGGGATAACACTCCTGAGCAATGGTATGAATTTGTTAGTAATAGTCTCAATAAAAGCGAGGTGAATAAACATGTCAATTTCAGAATCCCTCTATTTTACATATGATGGAATTAACTTTTATGAAGAATTTGGCATTATGAATATTCATGTTGATAATTCAGGATTATATCAGGAAACATTTTTATCGAACAGAAACATAATTGAACAAACAACCAGATATAATCAAAAACCATATTTTATCGAAGCAATAGAAAGTCCTAAACAAATTCAAGTATCTTTTGCATTTTATAATGGATTTGACGAAGATAAACTTCATGCAGTAGCTAGAGCATTAAAAAAGGATTATTATTGTCCATTGATTTTTTCAGAGAATCCAGATAAGATTTATTACGCTTTATGCATCGATGAAAATAATTTAATACATACTGGAAATAGTCAAGGATATATTAGTCTGCAATTCAGATTAAATTCACCATATGTATTTTCTCCAGTTTATTCTACAGTTTTATATGATTTATCTTCTAATGAAGTAGGTGGAACGAATATAACTTTAACTAATAGTGGCGATATTAATATGTTTTTTGTTGCTACAATTCAAGTAATATCTGGTGGAACTTTTTCTATTGTGAATTTGTCTGATGGAGGAAAGAAAATGAGTTTTACAGGAATTGCAAATAATGAAATTATTACAATTAATACTGAAAATGAAGATATAACAACAGATCAAATTTTAACTTATAGGTATGACAAACTTTCATCTGATTCAGTTTTTATGACTATACCATATGGAATAAATTCTTTACAAATATACGGAAATGTTAAATTACAATTTTATTACGAATTTCGATTTCTCGTATAAATTAAATATGATTTTATTAATATTTGTTAATTTAATAAGAAAATTTTTAGAGCAGATGGGTTGGAATTGCAAACCAACGACAAAGTGTCCTCAACACTTCTGCTCTATTTTGTTGTGTAGTTTTTGAGGGAATGAAGAAGAATATGAATCAAATTTGAGGAGTTGATATTATGAGAGGAAAAACTACTAGATATACATATGAAGAAGTGAAAATAATAGTTAATAATTTAGGATATAAACTAATAAGTGAGAAATACAGTAATACTAAAATAAAATTAATTTTAGAAGATGTAGAAGGATATTTATATTTTGTTACATTATGTAATTTAATATCATGCAGAAAACCTTCTAAATTTGAAAAACGAAATCCATATACAATACAAAATATAAAATTATGGTGTAAATTAAATAATAAGCCTTTTATATTGATCGATAATCAAATATATCAAGGTAATACTATTAAATTAAAATGGCAATGTTTAAAAGATGGGTGTCAAGAAATATTTTCTAATACATGGAATGATATTTTTTGTGATCATGGTTGCGGTGTTTGTTCAGGCAATCAAGTAACTTTGTCTAATTGTCTTGCTACTAAGAATCCTGAATTAGCCAAAGAATTTCATCCTACGTTTAACGGTGATTTAACTCCTTGGAATGTAACTTCATGTAGTAGTAAAGAAGTTTGGTGGTTATGTCACAATAATTCTAAGCACATTTGGAAAACATCCATAAATAATAGGAATAATACTAATTGTCCTTATTGTTCAGGTAAAGTCCCTTCAGAAGAATATAATTTATTGGTCTGTAATCCTGGATTGTGTGGAGAATGGAATTATGATAAAAACAAGAAAAATCCAGAGGAGTATTGTCCAAATGCCAATCAAGAAGTTTGGTGGAAATGTAAAGAATGTGGTAATGAATGGTTTACACAGATTGCAAAAAGAAATAATAATAGAGGATGTCCAGAATGTAATAAGTCTAAAGGTGAAAAAGAATGTAAAAGAGTTTTTATATCTAAAGAATATATAGAAATAATTCAAGAAGAGTATGATAAATTAATAAATAAAAATAATAACATATATTTTATTCCACAAAAAACATTTAAAAACTTATTAGGTGTTGGAAATGGATTATTATCTTATGATTTTTATTTACCTAAATATAATTTACTTATAGAGTATCAAGGTGAATACCATGATGGGACGGCAGGAAATCAAACACCAGAAGAATTTAGAATTCAACAAGAACATGATAGACGCAAGAAGGAATATGCTTTATCAAATGGGTATAACTTTCTTGAAATTTGGTATTATGATTTTAATAACATAGAAGAAATATTAACATCTAAACTAGAAGAAGTATCATAAAAAGATTTTTTAATAGTTAAATAAATATAAAAGTTAATTTAAGGTGGTGAAAATATATTGCTTGCATCTATAGATTTTACAAAAACAGTTGTAAAACCAGAAATATATTTATGTATGCCAAATCGTACAATTGTAGCTAAATTATCAGAAGCTTATAATATTACTTCAAATTATAAATTAGCTTCTATCAATGAAATTTCTTTTGAAATTACATCAGAAATTGAAATTCATCATGTTTTACAAAGTAATCCAAATTTTGATAAGATAAAAGAAAAGTATTTATTAAAATTTATAAAAGGTGATTATATAGAATTTTACATAATTAATAAAATTACTGATCAAACTAATGATTCTACCGATTCAAGAACTGTTCATGCATACTCTCTTCCTTATGAATTAGCATCCAAAAGCATTAAAAATTATAAATCTGCCCCTATTAATGGAGAAGCAATGCCAAGTAATTGCTCTACTGCACTAAATGAAATTTTAGCAGAAACTTTATGGAAAATCGATTATATAGACGCATCTTTTGATATCCTTTATAGGCCAATAGAAATTTCTTCTGCTAGTGTCTTAGACAGTATAAATCAGATAGCTTCAACATTCACTGCATTAATTATTTGGAATACTACAGACAGAACAATATCAATGTACAATCCAGATGATTTTGGTGTTAATCGTGGACTAAGATTTTCAACTCAAAAATTGATGAAGGAAGTAACATTAATTTCCTCTGCAGATGAAATGGTAACAAGACTTAAAGTATTTGGAAAAGATGATTTAACTATTTCTTCAGTATCACAAACGGGAAATAATTTTATTGAAAATTATGGATATTTTATGAATACTGATTATATGAGTCAAAGTCTCATAGATGCAATGGTAAGTTATAATGCTTTAATAACTTCATCCAAAGGTAATTTTACTACGTATTTAAGTAATTTAAATGCATTTCGAGAAACATTAATTACTAAAAGCACAGAACTAACAAATTTAAATACAGCAATGAATATAATTCTTAATAATTTAGATATTGCACAATCAACTTCTGCAGATACTACAATTTTATTGGCGCAAAAAGTCGCACAACAAGTATTAATCGATGCAAAACAGGTAGAAATAGATGCTACAAATGCAAGTATAATCGATGTGAATTTACAAATAACAAATTTGCAAGATACAATTTCTATAGAAAATAATTTTACTATTGAACAGATTGCTGAAAGAAACTATTTTATAATAGAAAAAGAGATTGCCAATTCAAATATATCGGATGCTCAGGATTTATATGATTGGGGAATTAAAGAATTTGAAAAGATCAAAGAGCCACAAATATCCGTAACTTTAGATATTATAAATTTCTTAGAAGTGTTAGAGGAACAGAATAATTGGAATAAATTAAATTTAGGTGATTGGTGTTCAGTTTATTATCCGAAATTAAATATAAATATTAAATGCAAAATTGTAGAGTTTACTATTAATTATGAGAGTGCGTCTGTTTCATTGACTATTGCAAATGTAACATTGGTTTTAAGTGATGAGCAGAAATTTTATAAGAATTTATATGGAGCTATAACAACATCTACTACTGTAAATAATAATGTATCACAGTGGAATAACATTGGAAGTGTTAAAAATAGTGTTAGTGATATATTAAATAATAGTTGGGATAGTGCTAAAAATGCAATAAATTCCGGTGTGAATCAGTCGGTGGTGATGAATTCGAGAGGGTTAACTATTTATGATTCTAATGATCCAAATAAATTTATTCGTATGACAAACGGGTGTATAGGACTTACACAGAATTCCACAGATTTTAAAACTGCAATTACTCCTAGTGGTAGTGTACTAGAATATATCAAGTTTAAAATAATTAAATTGTAATTTTTAATTAAGGGGTTGCGCAGAAAGTAATTAATTCTGCTAATAATGGTTTATTTAATCCATGTAACCACACCCCTTAATTTTTTATGTTCACAGGGGATAGATTATAATATTAGAAGGGATTGTGAAGATAATGATATTGACTAAAAGTGTAAAAGTAAAATGGCGTTCAGAAACTAGAGAATGGTATGAAAAACTTGATTATACTTTTACTAAATGGAATGATGAATTTGAAGTAAAAGTAGAAGATTTAAGTAATGGTAGTAGCGTGGAGATAGTAACTTTGTGTGATTATTGTTTAGAATGTAATATATTCACTTTAAAAAAGACAGCATATTCAACATATATTAGGCAAACTAAAAATAGTTTAATAACAAAAGACTGTTGCAAGAAATGTACAAAATTTAAGGTAAAAGAATCAAATTTTGTACAATATGGAGTTAATAGTATATTTCAATTAGAAAGTGCTAAAGAAAAAAGCAAAATTACTCTTAACGAGAAATATGGAGTAGATAATTATACTAAAACAGACGAATTTAAATTGAAATATAAAATAACAAGTAATAAAAAATATGGGTTCGATCATCCAGGTCAAAACCAACACGTAAAAGATAAAACAAAGATTACAGTCAATAAGAAATACGGTGTAGATAATGTTTTTCAAAATGAAAAAATTAAACAAAAATCTAAAGATACATGCCAAGAAAAATATGATGTAGATTATGCTATGCAGAATATAGATATTAAAGAAAAGGCAAGTCAAACAAATATAGATAGGTACGGAGGGAAATCACCCTCTTCTAATGCAGAAGTCCGTGAAAAAATGAAACAAACTAATCTGGATACATATGGAACAGAATACTATTCACAAACAGAAGAATTTAAGATCAGATTTAAAGAAACGTCACTAAAAAATTGGGGGAAGGAGAATCCAAGTCAAAATGCTTTTATTAAAGCAAAAGTAGCAAAATCATTTTATAAAAATGGAACATGTCCTACATCAACACAACAATTAGAAATATTTGGTATGTTAAAAGAAAATAATTACATAGTAGAGTTAAATTATCCATTAAGTAGAATGAATTTAGATGTAGCTATTTTTATTGACAATATAAAAATAAATTTAGAATATGATGCTCAGTATTTTCATAAAGATCAGCAAAAGGATAGAAAACGAGATGAATTCACAAAGTCTCAAGGATGGAAGATATTAAGAATTAAAAGTAGTCATAAAATTCCTACACTAGAACAATTAATTGAATCAATAAATAAACTTGTCAATTCGGATAGAACATTTACGCAAATTATATTAGATGATTGGAAGGTAGAGGAGGTGATTTAAAATCAGTGCTATATTAATAATCCAAAAGGAAAAGGAGTTATACTTTGGTTCCGACAGTGCCATATCTACGACTATAGATAATAAAATATATAGAATAAGCGAAAATGGTAAAAAAATATGGATTGTAGAAGATAAATTGATATTCTGTTCTGGAAATATGGATATTTCTTATAAGATAATGAATCAATACGCAAGTATAGAAAATAAATCTATTGAAACATTGAAAGAATTAGCTATATTTTGTTATGATGGAAAATCGTTATTAGAAATAGTAATTGGTTATCTTAAAGATGGCAAAACAATTGTATATCAATTATCTTCTTATAATAAATTTGATATCATAGAGAAAACAGTAAATGGTAATGATATTGGATTGTGGACTGGTGGTATCAAAACTAATGAATGTTTTAGTGTGGCTCATAAAGAAATAATGAATAATATACCTCTAATGTCGGTATATCAGAATACATTTGACTTTATTTCATCTGAGGGTATTGGCGGTAAGTTAAATGTTTATAAATTAGACGAAAATAATATTGATTTAACTTATGAGAATAATATTCAAGAAAAAGATGAAATAAAACGAATCAGTTTGAATAGCACTAATCATCTTATTGTAGCTGAACGTCTCCAAGGTCAAATAATTTGTGGTAATAACCTTACTATTGATGCGACAAATTCTAGTTCTGAACAAATATTTAAAGTAGATTCTACAGGAGTTAAAATTTCAGGTTTAGCACTTGAAATTACTGATGGAGGACTACCATCTTCACAAATTGATCCGTCTTTTACTAATAGTTTTTTAAATTTAAGCAATACATACAATGGAGTGAAAATAAATAGTGAAAATGGTTTAGTAATTCAAAAAACTGATGGTTTTGCAACACTAACAAATCAAATTGTCCTTAACGCAACGGATGGTTTAAAAATTCAAAAAAATATTGGAACATATGCCTCCCCCTCATGGCAAACAAATTTCTCTGTAAATACTAGCGGGGATATTAATTTTACTGGAAGCATTGTAAATAATTCAGATGTCCTAATTAATGCTTCTACAAAAACAATTGATTTTAGTAAATTTACAACTAAATTAGGAACAATTACAGCAACAAATATTGATGCAACAAATTTACATGTTTCTGCTGCCAATATTGATGGCACTTTATTCGCAAACCAAATTACAGTTGGCTCAACGACAAATTTTGCTTCTGGTTATAATCCTGCCACAAAAACAACAAGTAGTGATGTGGTAAGTATTGTAAATGGAACCGTAACAGCAAGTTATATTGATGCGTTAAATGTAACAGCACAAAGATTAATTGCTAAAACAGGAAGTATTATTACCACAGATGTATATCAAGATACATATGGAGGAAAAATTTTAATTTACGATGCAATAGGAAACCTTGATATAAAAATAGGAACAGAAAGTGGAACTGGTGCTAACAGAGCTGGAACATTAGTTTTATATGATGATGCACCTCCTAATTCAGATATAACTCAATATGTTAGGGTTTCTGCTGGAATTGGTAGTTCTTCCGGTGGTGGATTATTTAATTTATCTGGTTCTGATAATAAAATACGAGCTACATTACAAGCTAGTCCTATTATCGGAGGAGGAGGTTTGTTGGCACTGACTAATAATTCCCAAAATACAACAATTCAAATATCAGCAGGAGGAATATCATATTTTAATGGTGGTAATGTAGCCATAGGTTCAAACTTTCCTAGCTATACTTTAGATGTTAGTGGAGATATTAATTTCTCAGGAAATATCTATAAAAATGGGGTTTTATATACTGGTGCAACTGCTGTATTTGCATAATTTTAATCTAAATTATCAAAGGAGAATAAAACAATATGGAAGTAATTAGAATGGCAAGTTTGTGTTCTGAAACTCAACTTGCTTTTTTTATTAGAGAATTAAAGTTAGAAGAAAAAGAATATCAAGGATTTCAGATTGGACTTAGAGGAGAAGAAGATGAATTTACATTTATAGACATTCAAGTTTCAAATAGTGATTATCATGAAACAAGAATAGTAATTTTTAATAATCTAGAGACATTTACAGTATATGAAGTAATTGGTCAAGTTTTATATAATAATGAATGGTTTGATACATTTGGTAGATGCAAATATATCACAACTTCAAATAATAATGACGTTCCTTTACCACATGATGGAAAACATAATGGTGGAGCAATCGTTGAGGAGAGTGAATTTATAAATGCCTACCCCACCTTCAGTTAGTTGCTCATATTCATATGATGGAAATGTTTATGGAATTAGTGTAAATATATCTTATTCTAGTGCTAGTGCGATTGATATAGAAGTAAGTAGAAGTAGTGGATATATCAAAGTTTATAATTTTACATTACCATATACTACTGTTAATTTTAGTAATATGAAATCAGAAACAACTCATACATTTCGTGCAAGAATTACTTTATCTGGTGTAACATCAGATTGGAGTAGCTATACTTCGGTTACTACTCCTGCTTATCCTACTAGTTTGCCTACTGATTATTATCCACCTTATAAACCTCAAACTACACATCAATGGGTGTGGAATACGGCAAATGGAACTTGGTCTGGTCAAGCAAATAATTGTGTTGCAACAAGTATTGCAACAATGAAAGAAATTCATGAAAAAAGAGAAAGAGGAACATCTTATTTATCTTATTCTACAGGTTGGGTATACGGAAACAGACTCTCTACAGATCTACAGACAGAAGGAATGGATGTCAATCAAGCTTTAAATAGGGTAAAAGCAGAAGGTGTGCCACAGTGGAATTTATTGCCTGAAAATAGTTTAAGATATTATCCTGATAATTATTATTATTATGATAATGTTGTTGGGACTTATGATCCTACTCCTGTGGCAATTGGAGCAAAAACTTTAGTTAATAACAATAAAAATACCATATCTATTACAAATGACGCAATTAAACAAAAGATAGATTCATTTACTCAATATGGAAGTAATGATTGGATGGGAACACAAAATGGATTTGGTAAAAATATAATTGAAAATATAAAACAAAGAATAATTAGTGATGGTACTGTATTATTAAGTATTGGAATGCCTCCTGCATTAGATCGACTGTCAGTAGGTGCTGTTGATTATGTTTCTACAGGTTATGTTCCAGATACATTTAGTACAACTATTAGGGGATACCATTGTGTGAATATTATAGGGTGGAAGATTATTGGTGGAAAAACATGGTGGATTATACATAACAATTGGGGTGCTACATGGGGTGACAGTGCTGATGCTGGCAGAGCATACATCTCAATTGAATGGGATTATATTTATAGTTTTTATACTGTATTGGACTATATTGCTTCTAGTGATTTTTATTGGAGTACGACACCTAATCCATCAGGTTCAACTTTTAATATAACATCTTATGACTGGAGCCAATTTTGTACAAAAATAAATTTAAAACGTGCTACCAAAGGATTATCTACAATTATATTTACAAATGTAACTACTGGAACTGTTTTGACAGCAGTAATTTTCAACGAAGTGAGAAATGGAATATCTAGTATGATAACAACATCTGTACCAGTGGTCGCAACAAATGGTTTAATATATTCAAGTTATTTTACACAATTAGCTACAGATTTTAATAATATTACATAATAATAAAATAATAAAGGTGGAGAATATAACAATGAAATATGAATTAAGCGAACAAGTATTAAATAATTTAATTGCATTTTTGCAAAGAACTGATTTAAAGGGTAGTGAAGTCCCTGCATATATTTCAATATTAAATGCTTTGCAAAATCCAATACAACAAGATATAGAACAAAAATAATAATAAATAAAATTTTCTAAGAAGAGGTAAACAAACCTCTTCTTTTATTCTTATAAAATAATATTTACAAAAACATAAAGGAGGTTTGGTTTATCTTGTCATTTCTATTTAATAACAGTATAATTACAAAACGCAGAATCGGAAATACAGAATCGCCATTTTTATCCATCAGCGAATCTCACACTATCACAAATTCAACAGTTCAACTTTCTGAAATACCAGACTCATTTTCTAAGGTAATTGTCACAGGAGAGAATATTACTTGGATAGAACAGACAAGTGGAATACCTACTGAAAATACCTATGTAGTTGATTATGATATTAATATAATTACATTCCATTTAAGTAGAAATGGATTACAATTACAATTTGATTTTATGGGTACAGGATTACATTATGTTCCAACCAGCATGATTTATACTGTATTAGATGAAAATAATAATGTAACTCAAACATTACAAAGCTTAACTGACGCTACGGATCAAGTTAGAATTGCAACAGAAGCAACAAATGAATTAGCTCAAGGAGCAGAAGTAATTAGAATTAGCAATGAATCTCAAAGAGAATTAAATGAAATTCAGAGAGAATCCAATGAATCTCAAAGAGAATTAAATGAGAATGGTCGTGTTGTATCAGAAGATTTACGTGAAACAGTAGAATTAAGTAGAGTTTCATCTGAGGGAAATAGAGTTATAGCAGAGGAAATTCGTGTAGAGTCAGAAAATGTTAGAATCGCGTCAGAACAATCTAGAAACAGTACAGAGCAAGAAAGATTGACAGCAGAGGGATTAAGAGTTACAAATGAAATTACTAGAGGGAATAGTGAGACTATAAGATCGTCAAATGAAGTAACTAGAGGAAATCAAGAAGCCATTAGGCAAAATAATAATACAGCCTTCCAATTAATAGAACCATACAACCCTTCTAATTCTTATATCCCTTTAAATAAAGTTATATATCTTGGTAGTACATATCAATGTATTCTTGCTTCAACAGGTAATCTTCCAACAAATGCTACTTATTTTATATTAATTGCACAAGCAGGTTCAGTTGTTAGTGTAACTTCTGCAAATACTGATATATCAATTGCTACAGGAACTACTACTCCAGTTCTGACTTTAAATAGTGGTAATTCTGGTGCAAATAAAATATTAAAATTAGATAGTAATGGTCAAACTCCTGCTGCAGTTATTTTAAATGATTCAACTCATAGATTTGTTGCAGATACAGATACAGCAAATTGGAATAATTTATCGGTTGTCGCACAAGCACAAGCAGGAATAGTTCAGAATTCGATATATTCTGGAGTAACTATACTTCCTACTATCACAGGTTCAACAACTAATCTTAATGGAGTAACAATATCTGCATTTGAAGCATTTATAAATGGATATAAAATAACTGTTCCACAAACTGTCGTAACGTTACCTGTATCAGATATTTCAGGATATAGAGAAGATTTGGTATTCCTTGAAGCATATTTTCCAACAACAAATTCTTATCAAATGAGCTATAGACTTAGAACAGTTGCTAATGTTAATTTTAATACTTATGCAGAAGGAATTAATGATACAACTAATGTAAAAGCATGGGGAGGAAATTCTGCTGATACTGTTTTGACTTATACAAAATCAGCTACGGATAGTGGATTATTTTTGAGTGGAAGTGGAAGTGCAGGGGATAAAACAACTTTAGTTTCATTTGATGGATATTCATATTCAATTCCATTATTTAAGATTCCAAGACGCAATTCCACTATATATTCTCGTTTAAATCCTAATGGTGCAAAATCATATTATTCTGCTACTAAAAACATAGGTACAGTAACAATAACATTAGGAACACCATCTCAATTAACAGTAGATAGCACAGCAAATATGAATGTTGGAGATACTGTATTTTCATCTAATGCCACAACTGTTTTATATTCTATCGTTTCTATTGATAGTGCTACAACATTTACAGTTAATTTGATATTAGCAACTGGAACTACTGGTTCTATTACTGGAAGTGCAACTATTAAACCATATATTTCTGATAGGCCAGATGGTTTATATGCTAACGTCATCGACCCTCGTGACATCATCCCACTTCGCCATAAAGTATCATTAACAGGCAACAATTATCAGCAACTCATGAATGATGGTATTCAGAAGTTTATGACAGGTAAGTTGACTACTATGGCAGGGAAGAGGTTAGTTAAGGAGTATATTGGACGGTTTAAGCAGTTTGGGGTTACAGGGGTTAGTAAGAGTGATAATAGTGGATTAAATAATCCTTATGGATGTACGGTTGATTCATCTGGTAATATTTATATTGCTGACACTAGTAATCACCGTTTAGTGAAGTTAAATTCATCTTTTCAGTATATTAGTCAATTCGGAGTAACAGGAACTTATAAATCAGATAATACAGGACTAAAATACCCGTATGGTTGTATAGTAGATTCTTCAGGTAATATCTATATAGCCGATGCTAGTAACCACCGTTTAGTGAAGTTAAATTCATCATTACAATATGTATCTCAATTTGGTGTCACTGGGGTGGCTAAAACTGATAATACTGGTTTAAATTCCCCAAGAGGTTGTTCCATTGATTTATCAGGTAATATTTATATTGCAGACAGTAGTAATCAGCGTTTAGTCAAGTTGAATTCATCTTTGCAATATATAGGCCAATATGGAGTTACAGGTGTAAGTAAAGCTGATAATAGTGGATTAAATAATCCTTATGGATGTACGGTTGATTCATCTGGTAATATTTATATTGCAGACTTGACTAACCATAGATTAGTCAAATTAAATTCATCCCTACAATACGTAACCCAATTTGGGATTACTGGGACAACTAAAACTGATAATACAGGGTTAAATAGTCCTTATGGTTGTGCAGTTGATTCAGATGATAATATTTATATATCTGATGCTGGTAACCATCGTTTAGTAAAATTAAACTCATCACTACAGTATATTGGTCAATTTGGAATAACTAGCACATCTAAGAGCGATAATACTGGATTAAATTATTCGCAAAGTTGTACGATAGATTCTTATGGAAACCTCTATATCGCTGACACCTCCAACCACCGCCTCATCAAAATCACCAATCCACCAGACGATATGTGGATGCAATGGAATGAAAAATACCCTAATGCCATCATGGGTACACAAAACATGGATGGGGTTCAAAGAACTTACGGTAATACATCTCTTCCACAAGATACAACCTTTGAGTTTACGACTTCCCAAAAGAAAGCAGGAACACAAGACCAGCCTTGGTCAGCAAACGATACCATTGAAATCAAGCTTTTATCTGGTATTGTATCAGGGGTATTAGATGCCGATACTGTTTATACAAGTATTACGAAGTCGGTAGTAGCTTCAACTATTATTCCTGTGTCTAGTGTAACTGGTTTAGCAGTCAATGATACTGTAAAACTTTATTATCAAGCAACAAATACTGTGTCTGCTGATTTAACCATATCTGCTGTAGATGCTACGAATTTAACGATTACTGTAGGATCTTCTGTAACGGTTTCTCCTAGCGATTTAATCGTAGAGAACACAGCAAGTACTTCTGTACCTTTGGTTAAAGCATTTATAGATATTAGTGGGACTGCTACAGCAGGTGATGCAACGACTATTACTTTGGATGATACTGCTTCAAGTGTTGATAGTGCCTATAATGGACTAAACATTAATATCGTATCTGGAACAGGTGCAGGACAATCAAGGACAGTTTCATCTTATATAGGCTCAACTAAAGTATTAACAGTTCCAGCATGGACAATTGCTCCAGATGCAACTTCAGTTTATCAAATCAGTGGAGTAATCACAGTTGCAGGAACATGGACTGGACTTGCTACGAATACTGCTATATTTACTGTAGGAGCATTAACGAGTAATAATGGAGGTTTAGGAAGTGCTGAATTAAATGTATTGTCAACAGTTATTTATCCACAAGGTCAGGGACTTCAATATCTTCCTGAGAATAGTCAGGTATTGAGTGTTGAGGTTGGTGGTGTTGATGCTACTTGGAAGCAATTTGGGGTTACTGGGACGAGTAAGAACGATAATACTGGGTTGAATAATCCTAGTGGATGTACTGTTGATTCTTCAGGGAATATCTATATTGCAGATACAACTAACCAACGTTTAGTAAAATTAAATTCATCATTACAGTATGTATCACAATTTGGTGTAACAGGGGTCACAAAAACTGACAATACTGGATTAAATACTCCTTATGGTTGTGCAGTAGATTCTAGTGGTAATATATATATAGCCGATTTAACTAATCATAGACTAGTCAAACTAAATTCTTCCTTACAATATGTAGGGCAATTTGGAGTCACTGGGACTTATAAAACCGATAATACTGGGTTATACGCCCCTAGTGGATGTGCTGTTGATACAATGGGGAATATCTATATTGCAGATACAACTAATCATCGTCTAGTCAAACTTAATTCTTCTCTTCAGTATGTAGGTCAGTTTGGAGTAACTAGCATATTTAAAACTGACAATACAGGATTGAGAAATCCTTATGGGTGTGTATTAGACTCTTTAGATAATATCTATGTGAGTGATTACGCTAACTATAGGTTAGTTAAATTAAACTCTTCACTCCAATATGTAGGACAATTTGGTGTAACTGGTAGTGCCAAGATTGATAATACTGGATTAAATAGTCCTAGAGGTTGTTCTGTTGATTCTTCCGGGAGTATTTATATAGTTGATCAGAACAATCATCGTCTAGTTAAACTAAATTCTTCCTTGCAATATGTGTCTCAGTTTGGAGTAACAGGAGTTAGTAAAACAGATAATACTGGGTTGAATACACCATACGGGTGTGCTGTGGATAATTTAGGAAATCTAGTTATTGTAGATACTACAAATCGTAGAGTAGTAAAAATCTCCCCATTCCAAGCATACATGTCAGACCAATACACCAGAGAACTCAAAGTAGCCTTTAATAACCCAGTACCAGATATTGCAGTCGCTTATGAATATATTCCTAGTCAGCGATTAGTTCCTACTGGGATCACAAGTGCTAATTATCAAGTATTAGCGAAGCCTGAGAGGATGTATTTTACATGCTGTGGTAGTGGTGGAAAGTATAGTGTAGCAGGAGAACAAGTGTTAAATGTCTATGATAGAATTTATGGTAGCGTTGTGAATCAGTTTGGAAGTAGTGCTGTAACTGCTCCTTATAAATTGAATCCTACTGATTTAAAAGCATTAGACGCTAGGTATAAGAGTGGGCTGATTAAGGCAGGGTGGATGGATATGTCAAATAGTCAGACTTTTGGCTATGAATTATATAGGGATGTAAATACTTTAAAGCTTTATATTGATGGTTATATATCTTTAACATTCTTGACATCTGATTTAATTTTGACAAATTCAATTTCAGGATGTTCTTTCTTACCAATTGTTATTAAATACAATAACGAACTTATATTGATAATAATTGGTCAAATAATTAATTTAATAACACCAATGATTAATACAAATATACAAAGCAACTACTTCTATATCCCACTACGCCTAGACGAAAGTATCTTAGAGAAGTAAATCAAAATAGGGATTCATTTAAATGGTGAGTCCCTAATTTAAGAAGGAGGAAAATTATGAATAATGTTGTGTTTGATAGAGAAACAGACCAAGTAATTGCAATTAACAGAGAAGTTAGACTTTATGAGTATGAAGTAAAATTGCCTTATCCTATAAATTTAGCAAAAACAATCTCAGAAAAAACAGGGGAACAGACCCAAAAAACTGATTCAGATGGAAATCTATTATACAAGTCAAATGTAATTATTGATGAATTTGGTAATGAAACTTATGAAGAAACAATTGAATCTTATATTTATAATCAAGATAATGAAGGTGAAGAATTAGAATTAGTGCAATTAGAACCAGTAATGATTGATGAATTTGTTGATAAGAATTATGGTTTTGCAGATAATTGTAGTGTATTTACTTATGAGGAGGTTTTAGAAGGGAAGATTGAGTCTATTAATAATAATTCATTAACCAGATTATTCTTCTACGATGAGGACTTTGATTCAAAAGAAGAAATAATATTATCACATTGTAGCACAGGTGATGGGGTGATAATTGTATATTCTGGAGGAAGTTTATCAACTCAGATTATTAATTTACAAAATGATAAAAATATTATTGAATTATACATAGAAAGTCAAAAAGGATTATTGTTTGAGGTTAATGATGTCGTTGCAACTAGTGGTAAAGTGAAATTAAGTGCTTTAACAAATAAGATAATTATTAAAGTATCCAATCCTACGAATAGGAATTTAGAACTTTATGCGATTGGAGGTTTGTGTTGATGGATAAGGATTTATGGTCAATCGTTAGAAAAGATGTTGAAGATAATATTGGAGATCCTTTGAATTTAATAAGTTATCTTGAGCATTTAATTGATTTACAGAGTTTTATAATTCTGAAACTAAGTGATGCTATTGAACCAACATTATTAGACATACAAACAAAAGAATTATTGGGTTATCTTGGACAATTTAATGCTTTGTCTAGTGTGGACTGGAATGATTTGGATAGTCCATTTCAGGCATATAAGATTCCTGTTGCTCTTGAGAAGAAAAAATATATTAGAGATATTCAAAAGATTTATTTAGATGCGAGGTTAAAAGAAGAAGGGTTAATTTAATAATTTAAAATACGGATTTTATTTTGTGTGAGAGAGGATTTTAATTAGTTCTCTCTTTATTATTGTTTGGAGGTGAAATATTATTAAGAGATATTTATGGAATCTACTTATTTCAATTGATCAATTATTTAACACTATTTTAGGAGGATGTCCAGACGAGACAATGAGTTCTCGTATGGGCAAACATTTGATTAAGAAAGATAGTTGGTTAAGTTGTTTTATATGTAAATTATTAAATAAAATTGATCAAAATCATTGTATTGATTCTATTGAATATGACGAAAATATAGACAATAGTAAATAAAATCTTCACTAATAACAAAATAGACTGGGAAGCTGTTGCCACAACTCCCAGTCAGACCGTAGTACGCAGCACATCCTACAAAGGTGCTTCAATTATTATTACGCTTGGGAGTTAGAATATTAGTGGGTAAATAATAATAAATATAATTATTCTCATACCCACTAATATCAACAATGAGAAACGTATAGCACGATCATGTAAAGAAGAAATAAATATCAAATGTTGAGAAAATAATGATGAGAAAATAAGAAGCTGATTTGGTGGTTTTCTTATTTTATTTATTTTTAAAGGAAGGCGAAGTAAAATGGTTCAAAGCAAAGGTACAATAAATTTTGGACATGGTGAAAAATCAGATGGAACATTTGATCCTGGAAGTGTAGGTCAAACAGGACTTAAAGAATCAGATGTTGTAAAAGCAGTTGGAACAATAGTAGTTTCTGAATTGAAAAGATTGGGTCATGATATTAATTTTATTCAAAGTGGAGACTTATGGGCAGTTGTTGACTCATCTAATAATTTTAAATCTGAATGGTTCGTGAGTATTCATAATAATAGCTACACTGATAAATCTGCACATGGAATAGAAACGCACATATCTGCTTTAGGTTCAAACGCAGAGAAGTTGGCGAGAGCAATTCAATCTAATTTAATCAATGACATAAAATTAACGGATAGGGGAATCAAGGTTAGTGGTCTGTATGTAAATAAATACACTAATTGTCCTAGTTGTTTAGTGGAATTGCCTTTTATTAGTAATTCTACAGAAGAGGCATTATTAGCAAATCCAGATTTTCAAAGAAAATGTGCTATTTCTATAGTTAAAGGGATTCAACAGTATTTGGGGTTGGAATATGTAAAAGAACAATCAAATCAAAAAACTCCAATTCTTGGTGCAGAATCAATCACAGTTGAACAATGCAATCAATTTATTCGCAAAGTCAATCCTAACGCAATTAATATTGCTCAATATTATAAAAAATATGGTGAGTTACTTGGAATTAAATGGGGATATGCTTTTTCACAAATGGTTAAGGAAACAAATTATTTACGTTTTGGAGGTGATGTCGTATTAGCCAAAAATAATTATTGTGGTTTAGGAACAATTGGAGGGGGAGTAAAAGGAGTATATTTTGATTCACCAGAATTAGGAGTTTTGGCTCATATGGAACATTTATATGCTTATTGCTGTAAGGATTCATTGCCATCTAATTTACCAAAAATTGATCCTAGATTTGATTTGGTTGCTAGGGGTATTGCTACCACATGGGAAGATTTGAATGGTAGATGGGCAGTTCCAGGTATTGGATATGGTGAAGATATTTGTAAAATCTATAATCAAATTTGTAAAGAAACTGCAACAGTTGTTCAACCAGTTCCAATTATAGTTACTCCTGTTGTTCCCCCTAGTATACCATTACCTTCATTAATTTTTACTTATCCTAATAATGCTAAAATAATTAATGATGATTTGTATATTAGGGATATAAATGGAGTACAAATACCTAACAGATATGTCAGCAAGGGTGACGATGTTACGGTAATAGAAATTTTATATGAAAAACAACTTGTTCTGTTGGAGTATCCTACAAGTAGCGGAGTTAAGAGCGGTTATGTTAAAAATATTGTAAATTGTTTTTCTTATTATTATCAAGGAGTGTTTAAAAATGGTTCAACTCCTGAATCCACATATAATGATAATAATATTGCTTTCGGGAAATTAGACCCATATGAAACAGCTACTCCATTATATCGTAAAAATGGATTTCTAAAGATTATGTATAATACACCAAAAGGTCAAAAGACAGGATTTACCCATTGGAGTGGTGGTTTTGATAAATTTTGATAAGTTTTAAGTAATAAAATAAGGAAATTAAATGCCAGTTAGAGGTGTAATTTTATTTTACACCTCTTTGTTAACAAACCTATTAATATTATATTTATATTTATATTTAGTTGTATATGTATTTTGCAGTCTTCAGAATTATTGCCCGATTCTGAGACTGCTCTGTTTGCACTAGGTACTAGCTAATGCATCCATTGATGTATTGTAACACACAAAATAAAGGAGGGCAAGTATTAATTATGAAATATCAAATGGAAGAGGTGTTAAATTTGAGTATTGAGCCAGAAATAAAGGAAGTATTGGATGATCATAAAAAAATCTTAGAAGAACATACTGATAAGATTCAAGACCTTCAAATTGATAATGCGTCCACAAAAGAGCAACTAAATTCCATTAAAGTACAAATGAATGATGTTAAAGAAATTGTAACAGAATTTAAAACTAGTTATTTGCAGACTACTAGCTCAATGATGGGGACTCTTTCGCAAGTTGTAATTAACACTAGTAACAATAATAAAGATATTGCAACAACATCAAATAATAACAAAAAAGATATAATTATTAAAGTTTTGGCTATCTTAGGAGCTTGTATAGCAGGATATTTAGCTAATAAATATGGAATTAAAATTTCTATATGATAAAATAAAATTTAAGGAGAATGATTAATATGGATCAAAGTATTTTATACTTGGGGATTTCGCTATTAGCACTCGTTACAATAAACATAATCTTAGGTTCTGTCAGTTCATTATTCCAACAACAATTTGACAAAACAAAATTGTTTCAAGGAATCATAAAGGGGTTAGTGGTAACAGCGTGTTTTGTGGCAGTTATTTATGTTGGGAAATTGACTCCTAATATTATTGTGATTAATGTAAATGGAATAAATGTTGATTTATTTACCGCAACTCATATGTTAATGCTTTCCTCTTATATTTTCTACGGTAAAGAGGTTTTAGTTAAATTGTCTAGTTTTGTTAGTGGGAAATATAAAACAGAGGAAATTGCAACAGTAGAAAACAAATCTATTACTATTGAAGAGGAGAAATAATAATGAAAACAATTAAAAATATTGTTAATAAATTAGATAAATTGTACACAAACATTTGTATCACTATTTATTTTGGCTGTAGAAAAATTTTATTAAAACTTGACTTGATTGAATATTAATAATATCACAAAATATAGGCCAATCTAAAGGCACTATTTTGTTTGGTGGCACAATTAGTCAAACAGATAATTCTGACTAAAAATAGACCCATTTCTGTGCGAATCATAATATTCTGGGCCTGAAAAAGTGTTGCTAGAGTAAGGTTTCAGGATTGTAAAAATGTTAGTTTTTAGATCAAAAATCACACTCACACTCAAGAATAAGGGTAGGTACAAATATATTGATTAATTTTGTAGCAGTAATATTTTCAATCATAGTTTATTCTATTTTCATTATGTGGATTTCAATTCAAGAACATAAGACATAAATAAATAAATAATTATCACTTAAAATTCCAGATTTATGTTATGAGGAGAGGATAAATTTATATATCCTCTCTATTACTATGTCTAAAAGGAGATTTAAATATGAATGTTTATAATTGTTTTTCACAAAGATTAGCAGGATTTATTTTGATGAATGGATTTCCTATGCACAGTATTAGAATTGATGCAAAAAATGAAGGAAGAAATGTTTATCTGTTTAGAGATAGTGAATTACTCAGAAATATTATTAAGAATTATAAAAAATAAATTTAAAGAAAGAAGTGTGTTTTAAAATGGAAAATAAAAATTTAACAGTATTTAATAGCGAACAATTTGGAGAATTGCAAATATGCGTGATTGATGGTAAAGAATATTTTGGAGCTACAAATACGGCAAAGATGTTAGGATATGCAAATCCACATGATGCAATTGGAAGACATTGTAAGAAAAATGGAGTCGTAAAACACGAGGTCATAGATAATATGGGAAGGAAACAAGAAATCAATATGATTACTGAAGGAAACTTATATAGACTTATTGCTAAATCTAAATTGCCTTCAGCAGAATTGTTTGAATCTTGGGTATTTGATGAAGTATTACCATCCATTAAACAAAATGGAGCATATATTTCTCCATATATTACAGAAGAGCAAGAAATCAAGTTAGATAGGTTCTCAACAAATAAAAAGATGAAGAACACATTCAAGACTTGTAATATAGAATCAATAGAAAATGAGTATCGTGAATGTATGATATATCATAAGAATAAAGATGGTAAAGAGAAAAATAGTATTCAGAATACGATAATCAATGCTTTGAGTGACAGAAAACAAACATTAATAAATAGTGGCAAGGGGTCATTCGCATTAGTTTTAGCGGAGGTAATTAATTCCATAGTGAAGAAACAAAAAGAAACTAATAATAAGAGTAGAGGACAAATAATTTATTATAAGGATAAAACAATAGCTAGATTAGAAAATGAAATAGCCAGTCTTAATCCTTCAATGGAAAAATATATGTGTATAAATGTACATGGAATTTCAGAAAATTATCTTTATGAGACAGTTGTAAGCGACTATACGGGCAAAAATATCACAGTAAAAACTAATACATATAAGAATTGGATCAGAAATTTTCCATCACATCAAGTAATCCCAAAAGATGAATTAAATGTAGATTGGGATAAACCAATCGTTGTATTTATTAAATTTGATTTAATGGAAAGATTTGACAAACAGAATCTCCTGAAGGCTACAATCGATCAAATAATCACAAGAGAATTAGGCGAAAACGATAATATAATTGATAAAATAATTGTGGAAAAGAATATGGATGTAGACAATTATAAAGATGGAAAAATTTATTATTACATCAGAAATGTTGATTAATAATACATAAATAAATTATACAAAAGGGGTTGTCCAATCAATATGGATAACTCCTTTTGCATGTACATTTTAACAACACACTCTATTAGAGAAAATAATAAAAAAGGAATGATTTTATGACAAATACTATTACAAAAAATAAATATGCTTTTATTTACAATAAATTTCAATATGAATTTTATTTTAGTAAAGGAATTGTACCATTGAAAATTGATTTTGGTTCAAAGGGTGACTTATATGTTCAGTTTCTTAATACGGATGAACTTCAACTAGCATTTAGAGAATGGTGTAAAAAAGATAAACTTAAATAATTTAACCTAACATGTCCCGATATAAAAGGAGATTGATTAAAAATGATAATAAATGTAGAAAAGGATGCGATTGTAAGTGCTATAAATGATTTATATGTGTTAAATAGGTGGAAATATCTAACACTTGATCAGAAAGGCATATATTATACTACTCAATATTATAAAAATAATCCTGTAGAAGAAGGAAAATATCAACCAAAACCATTAAGTGACTGGATGGTTTATCATCATATTAATGGTAAGCAGACTTTGGGAGTATTCGCAGGTAAATTAAATAATATTGAAGTCAGTAAATTTATCACATTTGATGTAGACGTTCCAGATAAGGAATTAGCAAAATGGGTTGTAGATAAAATAGTACATGTGATTCAAGACTTGGGAATAGATGATGAATTTATTCATATTAATTTCTCAGGAAACAAAGGTTATCATGTAGATATGTTCTTTGATGCTCCAATTGAAGTAAATTTACTTCATCAATTTTATAATTATGTCTTAATAGAAGAGAACTTAACTAAAAAAGAAATGGAAATAGAAGGTTATGGAGAGGTAGAATTTAGGCCAACTTATACCCAAGGAGTTAAAATACCTCTAGGAATTAATTTCAGAAATACAAATTCATTAACAAATCAATGTTATTTTTGTGATTATGGTAAAGGATTATCTCCTATTAAAGATCCATTATACATAACCAAAATTAAGAAGATGGATAATATATTATTCAGACTCATACTCGATAAAATATTTGATGATGGAACAGATGAAGATGTTAATAGTAAAAATGTATCTCATTACAAGAAAATTAAGGAACAAAATAAACCACTTAAAATTTATGATCAGAATATTGATGAAGACGTAACTGTAGAAGCAATACAAACATTAATAGAAACAGGATTAACAAGAACAGGAACTTCACATAATTCCATTTTAAAAATTTGCAAATACTATAAGCACTTAGAAGTATCGAAAACAGATTGTACTGAATGGGTTACAGAATGGATGGATCAACAGGATAAGAAATTTTACAAAACAAAATGGGAAGATATTTTAAAAGAAATTAATGAAATTGTTGATTATGTTTATAGTCATAATTGTGCTCTTGTGGGTGGAGTTAAGAAAGTAGAGATTACATATGTAGAAGTTAGGGAAATCCTTAAGGCAAAGAGTAAAAATGAGAAACTAACATTGTATAGTATGTTAATACACAGTAAACGATACGCCACAAAATCAGGCGTATTTTATTTTCCGTATAGTTTGATGGAACAGGCGACAGGTCTTACAAGAAAAACATTAATAAAGATGGTTAATTTATTAGAAGGAAGTAAATTTATTGAAATTATTTCTAGGAACAAAGGCATAGAGCATAAGTTTATGAAAGAATCAAATAAATATAAAATTACCTTAAATATAATTCAAAATTTAGATAATATAAGTGATAAAGTGTTTGATTATAATGAAGGAGATAATTATATAGAATCTTTTAATAATTGTTTATTAGGATGGTTTAATAATAAAGATATTAAAGAATTGTGTGGCAGAAGACATTATGAAGAATTAATGGATTATAAAGATAATAAATGTGATATTAATGTTTAAAACTATTCTATTCTATTTAATACTTATAATAATAATACTCTAATTAATAGTAATCAATACTAAAGATTAAGATAAGGACTAAGAGACCTATGGGGTTACCCAACGAGGTTAGGAACGAAGAACCCAACGTTAATATATAAATAAACCTATTATGTGTAATCCTGACATGGGAAATTTTGGAAGAAGTATTAAAATAAAGATATAAATAAATATATAAAGGAGATGTATTAATAATGACAAAACAAATGGGAATTTATAAAATAGAAAATAAAGCTAATAAAATGATTTATATTGGGAGTACAACTAATTTTGATAAAAGAAAGAAAAAGCATATAGAAGATTTAAAGAATGGTGATCATTGCAATTTCAAACTACAAAATGATTATGATAAATATGGTGAGAATAATTTTAATTTCTTCTTTATCAATACAGTAGAAAATAGAGATTCCTTAGAAAGAGAAGAAGAAGATGAAATTAATGCTTACTTAAAAATAATGGGGAAAGAATATATTTATAATATAAATCTTACTCCAAGTATAGTTTTAAGAATAATATAGATAGAAAAGAATTTAATTATCAAATGGTTAGGGATAATTCATGTAAATGTTGTGATAATACTTTGGACGATGTAATTCTTTCAACTGAGGAAAATGAATATCGTGACGAATATTATCTTGTATACATAAATAATAATTTATTAACATTAATAGATGCGAATGATAATGGTTCAAGTTATCTTGGAGATAAGGTAATTAATTATTGCCCTATGTGCGGAAGGAAATTATATGGTAAGTAATTTCTTAAACAAAACACTAAAATAAAATATTTCTTGACATTTGTTGCTTGACGATGTTAAAAGAATTATTCAGCAAATGCAAGAAGATATGAGTGATGATGATTTTTATGATTTGAGGGGATAATAAATAAATAAATAACAAAATAAATTATAACAAACAAAAAAGAAATGAAGATTGGCTGTACACACCATTCTTCATTTTAATTGAGACCTTGAAATAATAGAAGCCATTGAGTTAATTTGAGCTAGAAGAATGCTGAAAATAACTCAATGTGCTTATTGTAGCATGGATTGGATTGAGTTGCAAAGGTTTTGGGTTTTGGGATGGATAGAGTTATTTATCCAATAAAAGTATGTTTTCCTAGTAAGTTGAATTTTATATTGATTTATTTTTTGAGAGTGCGATTGGGTGCTCTCTTTTTGTTTGTGGTTTTTTAAGTTTAGGTTGGATAATTTTATGGTTTCTCCATTAGGGATCGATACCTGATGACAGAGTGTAAAACGAGAAGCGAAAATTTGACCTTTACAAGTTTAAGCTTCTTATTCCATTTGTAGCTTTAGAAAGGAAGGCGGTAATAAATAATGTTTGAAAAATCTTATAAAGAGGTTAAGAATTTTATTGAAGTGGAAAGTAATAGCGGTTGTAAGTTAAAAAGTACAGAATATTTGGGTGCTAAGAAACAATTGCAATTAGAGTGTAAATGTGGAAATCCATTCGAGAAAAGTTTTCGTGATTTTAACAAGAAAGCAAGTCGTAGAATGTGTAAAGATTGTATGAAAGAATTAAATCTTACTGGGAAAAATAGAACATTAAAATATGAAAACGTCAAACATTTTATAGAAGTAGAAAGTAATAGTGGATGTAAGTTAAAAAGTAAGGAATATACAAGAAATAGTCACAAATTAGATTTGGAGTGTAAATGCGGTGAACCTTTTAGTACTACCTATTCAGCATTTACAAAGAAAGACAAACCAAAAAGACAATGTAATGAATGTGGAAATATTTTATACTCAAGTAGTTTAAAGCATACATATGAAGAAGTCAAAATTATTGTTGAATCAAAAGAACTTGAATTAATAAGTAAAGAATATTTAAGAAATTGCGATAAATTAACTGTCAAAGATAAAGAAGGTTATTATTATTTTGTATCGTTATGTACTATACAAACATCTTCATTCACTATAAAATTGCACAAATCCAATCCTTATTCAATTCAGAATATAAAATTATGGTGTAAAATCAATGATAAACCATTCGAATTAGTAGATGGACAAATATATATAAATGCAAATAAGAATTTAAAATGGAAATGCTTAAAAGACGGAGAAATATTTGAATTACCATGGGATGTAATAAGTAATAGTAGTAAAAAGCAGGGTTGTCCTTATTGTAGTAAACTAAAAGTATGCTTATCAAATTGTTTAGCAACTCTTAATCCTGAAATTGCATCTGAATGGCATCCAATAAGGAATGGTGAATTAACACCTTTTGACGTTACTAATATTAACAGTACAGAACAAGTTTGGTGGCAATGCGATAAAGGACATGAATGGCAAATAGATGTTGGGCAAAGAGTATATTTTAATTCTGCTTGCCCTTATTGTACTCATAAATTACCGTCAAAAGATTATAATTTATTAATTTGCAATCCTAAATTATGCGAAGAATGGAATTATAATAAAAATGATAAATTACCTGAAGAAGTTGTTCCTGGTAGTGGTCAATATGCTTGGTGGATTTGTAGAGAATGTGGACATGAATGGTATGCACGAATAAATCATAGAAACAATGATTGTGGATGCCCAGAATGTTTAATTAAATGGGGAGAAAAACAGTTAAAAGTAATGTTAGAAAAATATAAATTCCCTCATATTGGGCAGTTAAGATTTAAGGATTGTAGAGATAAACTCCCACTTCCCTTTGATGTAGCAGTTTATAAAGATGAATTAAAAACTCAACTACATATTATTTTAGAATATGATGGGAAACAACATTTTGAACCAGTAAAATTTGGAGATATATCTCAAGAGAAGGCAGAAGAGATTTTTAAATTAACTCAATATCATGATTTAATAAAAAATAATTATTGCATTGAAAATAAAATTCTTTTACTTAGAATTCCATATTGGGAACGTTTAAATATTGAAGAAATATTAGTAGATGTATTGGTAAATAGGAATATAGATAGTAAATTCTTTGTAAGATAAAAATAATTTTTAGAGAGCAATCACAAACAAATTAATGTGATTGCTCTCTATTTTTTACACTTTTTACTTAGCACACCAATTGATTACCGTCTCATTAAAATACTTAACACTCGATGTGCCATTGATAATTTTTCCTCCCTCTTTAAGGACTGGCCTCCATCGACTAGCAGTTCTTAAAAAGAAATCATCTTCAGTTAATTTAGCAAGTTTAATCTTCCAATCTGGATCATCTTTTAAAACAGCACTTAACGCTATCATTGCACCAATTGCTAAAGGTTCGATTGTGAAGTATTGTTTCTTAAAATTGTTCTTAGATTCTAAATCAGAATTTGCCATAAATTGAGGAAAGAGAAAAACTAATTGGTCTATATATTCTATTAACCAATTCTCAATATTTTTTTGTTCTGCTTTAGTTTGTGGTTCGTTGTAATTCTTTTTGATTGCATTTGTCAAAACACCATAACTACAAATATTAAAACTAGAACTCTTAATGGTTGTGCTAACTGTTTCGATCTTGTTTTTCCAGTCTGACTCTTGTTCAATCCTTCTTGCAATTTTGTTGGCATAATTAATATTGTCAAGATAACGTGTTCTTGTGGGGTTGACGCGAAGTGAAAAATTATTCAGTTCTGAAAACATCTGCCTAGCTGCATCGTCAGAGACGGTGTTAACTTCGCAATTAAATTGAAATTGTCTAGGATCGTCATATTGATCTGGGTTTTTAATCCAAGCATTTTTCCACTTAATGGACGCCCTAGCACGGTGGGAAAAATCAATCCCTTGTAAATACCCTTCACCAGAAATACTATTATCTTCTGGATTATACACTAACTCTGATTCGTTATCCAATGAATAATTTAAAACAATTGTGTTCCCAAAAATTCTTTTTTGAGTGAAGGCTAAGAAAATATCATTTACATGTTTATTAGAAAAATTGTCTTTTTCTTTTCCAGATGAAGTAGTAACGCTTCCCCTCTGGATACTAGGGATAAAACGTATAATTGAGTTTTCAAAGTAGGAGGCAAGATCAAATGAAGAAATTGTACAAATGTACTTGGTAATTTCACCTTGGTTATAAACGGGAATTACTGGAGAAAATGACCAATTCTTATTTTCTTTTAATTTTAAGTCATTTTGTTTTATCTCTTGTTTAAGTTTCTTAATTTCTCGTTTCTTCGCCAATTCATCCTTTTTTCTTTGAACATCAGTATATTCTTCATTAAACTCATCCTTCGGAATCTGATTATCCCCATTATCCTCCATTTTCACTTTTTCACTCAAACTACTCAAACTCCCAAATGGTGGCCTCTGATTTCCTTCATCATCCTTATTCTCCCCACTATCCCCAACAACCCCATCTCTACTCCCCTTGTCCCAAATCTTATCATTCTCATTTTCCATTTCCTTAACTAACTCTATTTCATGTTGTTGAACCATATCCTCATCATTCTCATCCATTGCTTCTTGATACCCAACTGCTGTTTGACTTGCTGTCTCATTTACCATACTCATTACCTCTTCCTTCACCTGATTAATCAAACTAACATCCACCTGTTGAAACTTATCCTTATTACCTTTCCTACCCATATCAAAATCACCTTCCATTCTCATATTTTCCATATTTCCACTTTTATCAAATTTAAAAATCATATAAATTACCCCTTTCGAATGATTATACACTATTTTTATCCACTATCAAGTGCATATATACCATTTATTAAGAAAATAAAGAAAAAGAATGATTT
>Ga0209728_1000316_pt1 | contig 43477 bp, 73 predicted proteins | sample RifGroD1_FD_183997 | JGI IMG/M metagenome (GOLD analysis project Ga0209728, IMG submission 183997) | Groundwater microbial communities from Rifle, Colorado, USA - Groundwater D1 (SPAdes) (version 2) | ecosystem: Environmental > Aquatic > Deep subsurface > Groundwater | place: Rifle, Colorado... | reverse complement strand
CACCTTTAGGGAGGGTATTTATTTCTTCTTCAGTATGAAGTATTGTTATTCCTATATCATGTAATTTTTTAAAGTAACCATAATCATTACATTTAATAGGCAATTCACAACTATTGCATAAATTTTGCTGACCTAATTTTTCTTGATATTCTATCACATCTGTACCCATAACCATAGATAACATTGCAATTGTATTAATATCTAATTCTTTATTTTTCATTTAATTTATCTCCTTTATTTATATTTTAAAATCATGACAAAACTCATACTTGATCATATTTTTAACTTCTATCTGCACCTTCCGAAAAAAAAGTACACATTACATAAATATAACCATTATCTTCAGTCGTAAATAATTCTAATTCTTCTAAAGTACATATTCCATTTTTAGAATATTCACATTTATTATTGCTACATTTTACTATTTTCATATAATTTCTCCTTCTTTTATATATTTAACATTATTTAATCAACTGTGGATAGTCATGTATACCCCACCATTGTTTAAAATTACTTACTGCTTTCTCAAACTCTATATCCATAATTTTTTGAATTGCTTCAAAGAATTCATCGTCTGCTGTACATCCACCCATACCCTCACCAATAAATATCATAATACAATTTGAGTTTACTTTTCTCATACTCTGTAAGATTCTATATGCAGTATCATCCATATAAGGCCACGACATTATAATAATATCAATATCTTTACCATATTTTTCAACTGCTTCTATAGCATCTATATGTTCAATTTCTGTCCAATAATTTTCATTATCATTCCAATTAGAATTACCTTCCCAAGAAAAATTATCAGTAGCAATAATATTTATATCTTGTTGTTGTAAAGCAAAACTCAGCGAACCTGTTCCTGCCATGACTTCAAGACATTTTCTATTGCCTATCCATTGAGATAATGGTTTAATCCAATCATTAGATATAAGAGTAAATCCTATGGTTTTAATAAAGTCACTTCTTAGAGTGTATCTATCCATATTAAGGTTGTTAACCATTTCTCTAGGATAGAATTCAGGTATTTGTTTGTTTTTAACTTGTTCAATAATCTTATTAATTTTATTATCAAGTTCTGGATTAGATTTTCTTTTTCTTAGTAATGAATTCATATATGTAACCTCCTAATATTTTTATACACACCAACCACAACCACCACTAACTAATTCTTCTTCAAGTCTATTTTGAATTTCTTCTATTTCTTCAACAGATAAATCTTTCAATGATTCTGGAAGATTGTTTCTTACTTCTGAAATTCTTAATAATTTAGTTACCCTATTATTGCACCCATATTCAATTTCTTCGCCTCTGCCATTATCATAATTACTAACGAACCAATTTTTATCAGAATCTACACCATTAATTATAAACATTTGTGTTTCACAAGGCAATGCACTATAAACTTTTAATTCTAATTTCATTTTATTTACCTCCATTTATTTTATTATTTTTATTATCTTACAATTCACCTGTACTTTCATAATCATCTCACAATTTATTATACCTGTCAACAACTTCTGAATTCTCTTTAACTATCCCATCAAATATATTCCAATACTATTCCCAACTAAATTGATTCTTTTCATGTATTTTTTTATATTTCTTAGTGTAAACAATCATCATACCAATCATTACACCTATTGCAAATTCTATATTTCTGCTCTCAAAATCATGTCTTTCAGAATAAAATTTATCTCCGTGTGCTGATACATATCCATTATAACCACCAATATAATCATCTTTTAGAATTTCTTTATAAAATGGTTCTATATATTTATCCATGAAATTATAATGACTAATGAATTTCATTGTTATTCTCCTTCCTTATAATCTTTTTATTTTTACATCTTCAGGAAAACCACATTCATTTATAAGATCATTATAAACATCATTATAAGTGTAATCTTCTGGATAATATCTAACTTCTGTTTGTCCTCCTGCGGTAACTTGCCAATCAACATAATTAATCATAATATTTATTCTCCTTTATTTAATATTAATTTCTGACCATATCCTGTACCTAATTTAATTCCATAATATCTATGGTCTTCACAAAGATATGCCCAATAACCACCTTTAGCTAATTTCATGTCATATCCTGCTTTATTATTGCAGAAATCGCATTTAGGAAGTTCGTCAATTATAGTTTCATTTTTAGTGTTATTTGCACTCATTGTCATTATTCCTCCTGTTATATTTTAAAATTGATACCATATAACCATTTTCTCATGTTTTATTCATCTTCCATAAACTGCTGTAAAAATTGCATCGCATCATAAAGTGTATCACTATCAGCTATTACAAAATCCATTCCAAATATCATACTATTTATACTATTACTTGGTCTATCATCTTTATGGTATACGCGCAACTCAGACCTTAAAATACTGCCATTTCCTGCTCCACAATTGTCATCACTAAGTACCATAATTCTATAATTTCCAACTGGTATAATTAAACTTGCTTCACATCCATTTCCACAATCCATAATTCTACCCGTTAATTTTAAATTATCCATATATCTCTCCTTTTTTATTTTAATAGATTTATCGATTGATCATGTTTTACTAATTCTTATCTAACCCACGACAAGTCATTTCGCCATCAATCATCATTCCCCATTCATCCATTGTAGTGTTCTTATCATACATTGTTTTAGAATTCCACATGATATATTTAAAACTTTCCCAAACTGCTTTTAATTGTTCGTCACTCATGTTATCAATTCTTTGTCCTGGTGTTAAATTCATTATAATTCCTCCTCCTATCATATAACCTTCCTATTCAACGGTACAATTACCCTTAATTCCATACTTTCTAAAACTCTAGGTTTATATACCCTGTTATCTCTTAAACTTAATAACTCTTCATCTTGCCTCTTAATGCTGTCATATGTATTCTTTAGATAATTAATATTCTTATCAACAAATGTTTTCTTTAAATTAATCATTGTCTCCAATTCAATCTTATAATCTCTGCGTTCATTTCTAGTTTCTTTAAGTTTTTTAGATAATTTATAACCTTGTACGACATTAAAATTTTTATTTTCTATGATATGCAATAAGCCCTCTTGTAACCATTGTAAATAATGTAGTTTATATTTAAAATATTCTAAATCTTGATTAATTTTATTATATATTTCTAGTAACTGTTCAGCGTATCGTTTTGCTCTACACATTTATATCGCTCCTTGTGTTATGTATTGTTATTTTATTATTTATATTCATATTATAACACTCTGCTAGGCACAGAGCAACTATTATTTTATGATTTTGTTAAATTAATTTGTTATAGTCAATTCCAGTAAACTAAAACATCACCTTCAGCACCTTTGCATTTCAAAATATACTCTGCTGATTCTCTCCAATCAAGTGACATTGAGTATAAATCAAACTTTGTTATACTGTTAAGCAATTCTATGATTTCATCGTTGCTTAGTTTAAGAAATGTGTTTCTGTTTAGAGTGATTTCCATTTTGTTATACCTCCTTTTTATTCTATAAACATATCTTCTGCATCCTCCAAAGCTGAAATTAATCCGTCAAATTCCTCAGATTCACCCAATAAATCAGCAAGATTATGAACAAATTCTAACGGCAATCCATAATCTTCAGCAAGAGATTGTAGATAATCATCTCTGTTCTTATAACCGTTTTCTAGGTAGATGCTATCATTATTACTCATTATATCAACTCCTTAAATTTTAGAGGAATAGGAAGGGAGTTTAACCCTCCCTATTAACTTGCTTCTTTGCCATCCAACTCAATATCAGGTATATCATCTATTGTTAATTCTGGTATTTCATCAGATTGTACATTGACATTATCGTTAGTGGAATTATCTTCAGGTTCAGATTCATCTTTAAACTCCTGCAATACTGCATTAATTTCTTCATATGTTTGCTTTACTACTACAACTGGTCTTTCTACTACTCCGCATATCTCAAACATACCCTTAATGCGTTTCATAACTTTGTCTTTCTTAACATTCCCTGCACCTGTATATGCCTTATATTTATCTCCAGGAGCCATTCCCTTATTAACATAATTTAATAATTTTTCTTTTACTTGACCTTTATTTTCATCAGTAGCATTAGAAAACATATATGTCATAATTGGAATATTGATTTTAACTACAAATTTATGTGTAGATTGAAAGGTATCAGCAATATCTGTAAATGCTTTCTCTGTCTGAATTAAAACTTCTTCTGTTATTTCATTTTTAGCAAATACTTCTTCAATGTGCTTTGCTGCAAAACTTTCATAGGGTAAACCAGATATTAACAAGACACTCTGTAAAATTGTCATATGCTTATCTGATTTTTTAACTGCTGATTCTGAATATTTGGCAATTCCTACAAATAAATCATGTTCTGCTATAATTCTATGACAAAATTCCTGTACGTTCTTAGGTGCTGAGATAAGAGCTAAATGCTCTTTTGCCATCGGAACACCACTGTTAAGATGATAAAATATTTCTTCAACAAGTTCTTCTTCGTCTTCATCTTCTTCAAATTCTATTGTTCTTATAGTCAACATATGGCTTTTTATTACATCCTGTATATCTTCCGGCAATTGAGAATATTTTAAACCTGATATATTATGTATTTCACCAGTAGTTTCTATTTTTACAGGTTTAATCTCTAGCAATTCCCACTCATCATTAAGGTAGGAACAAATAGTTGTAAATCTCTGGAGTCCATCAATAACATCGTAAATATTTCCTTTTTCTTCCCTAGTTTTAACTGCAAAGAAATCAGGAATAAATCTTCTGAAAACTGATTCAATCAAATCACTTTTCTTCTGCTGATTCCATTGCCCAGGAGGTCTTTGAATCGGATTATCAAAAGTCATACTACCTTTCTTAATCATGGTACAAACTTGCTTTACACTTAAAGATAATGGAGTTCTAATCATTTAACAACATCTCCTTTTTCTTATTTATTTTTATATTCTATTAATATAATAATACCACACTTCTAATTAAAAAGCAATAGGTTTTAAAGAAATAATTAGTTGATTTTCATTTATTTTTATTGATTATTTGCATATGGATTTTCACTTTTAACAAACCATGTCCAGTTAATATTCTCTGCATCCACAACAGTTAATCTTCCTTTACTATCGTACCCTGCATTATCAGCTTGATCTAGTATTGGAATTAACTTCGTTGCTTCAACCATTGCATAATCGTCCATTTCAATAATTTCATATACATACCACAAACTATAATCATCTTCATACTCAAATATTTCGGGGAATTGTATACAACATTCTTCGTTTTTAATATTTTGATATAATGTTATTTCTTCCCAATTAATACAAGATGCTCTTATAGTTTTAGCAACCTTTATACATTTTGTATTTGATAGTTTATATACTACTCTATCCATACCTTCACCTAATATTTCAAGATTACAATCAATACTTTCTATGTAATTTCTATTTTTGTCTAATGTAACAGTTAAAATGTCTTTATATTTGAAGATATTATTCAATTTTATCACCTCAAGTATTTATATTAATAATCTAATTTTAGCACATTCCATAATAGATTACAACACCTAAATTCAAATTTGCTTGACATAAGCATATACTATATATTATAATAACAATTGTAAAGTGATTACTATTCATCTGACTAATCACTCCAACAAAAAACTCTAGGTTTTGGACACCCATCCTTCCTAGAGTTTTTTGTTTTTCTAAATTGTTTCCAAATATCTGTTTGATCATGAAATTAAATATTGTAAACCTTTATATATTAAAGTTTTCTTTATGTATAATAATTACACTTTTGTTATCATATATGGCTGTATCCATCCTTTAACTCTTGCACCATAACCATAAATAATACTGTGTCCTAACGTACTACCTATATTTGAATCATTTCCCCAATATCTTTTATTCTTTAATTGATCTACATCTACTTTTAAATTTTTTATAGGAATATCTACAGCATAAACAGTTATATCTTTTTTAGGATATGCCATTTCACCAAATGTAAGTGCCATACCTGGATATATGCTAAGATAAACATAACCATGTCCACTTTGCAATGATTTTGCTGTTTTACTCGATGTAGGTTTTAATCCTTCTTTTATAATCGGTAAATCACTAGAAGTTCCATGATACAATCTAATTGTTTTTTCTTTATTATCTCTGAGAAATTTGTTTAATGTTTTTGCTTTCTTATCCGTTGATTCATTATAAATTAAATCATGAAATTGTTCATCATTAATTAGATCAATATAATTCATTCCGTCAACCTCCCAACAGAATATAAAAATAATTAATTTCCATGTACTTAATATACCATATGCCAATTGTTTTGTCAATACTAATTTATTAATTATTATAAACTTTAATTTACCCTAAACTTGGTCATACACTTGCTGTTATACAGTCATATATATATATGTTAATTTTTAGTTAGTTTGTATATATGGCGACTGTTATGGGATTATATGGATTTTATTGATATATACATCAATTGTCAATATATGGGTGCTGTTATGGAATCATATGGTTTTTCATAAAAGACAAACAAAACCAAGGGTAAATAATATTCCCTTGGTTTATATTTTATCATATTTAGGCTAACATTAACAATTTAGAAGTTTCAACGATATAATAATCCTTCTTAAGCATAACCTTTTTGTAACTTTGCTCTCCTTCAAATTCGTTAATAACCTGTTTCTCTTCTTGTGTCATATCCTCATACTTTTCTTTTCCATATGAGGGAGGGAGCCACATTTTAGATTTTCCAGCAAATAAATTAAATTTATGTAATAATTCCATATTAGTAAATTCAATATGACATGTACCTTTTTTATAAAAAGTAATCATAAAATACTTTGATTTAATTTTCTTTGTATCTCCATAATGTTCGGCTATATTTAAAGAAGTTTTTAAATCACAATCTTCTGTTAATCCTTGATCAAGATAATTCATCACTTTTTCTATATCTGATAATTCATTTACTACTTTATAATCAGTTGGTCTATAATCACCACTATAAGAATTAAAAGCACTAAGAGGAAAAATAATTTTTTTATTAATTTTCCATGAACTGTTACTTCTCCAACCATTATAATAATGAATATTTTTTGCAGATTCAGGATGCCAATGATACTTATGACTAAATTTTTCAAATAAATTTAATATGGTATCTTCTACCCCTTGGATCATTTCTTTATTAAGCTGAATTTTAATTGTGTAAATATTATAAATACTGAAGTCATAATCTCTTAATTCGTTAATTTTAGAGATATACTTTTCCTTTAAATTTGAAGTAAATAGTCCCATAAATTGTTCAGAGGTAAACAATGCTTTCCAATACTTCATGCGAATTTGTTTGATATATGAATTTTCTTTAGAACAATTACCGTCTTTATCTTCATAAGTTAATTCTAATGATAATATAGGATTATTACCATCACCTTTAAAACTATTTAACATAAGCGGTTTTAATGCTTCATACTCAGCAATTAACTTTAATCCTGCCTTAATTTCAAAGTTATACTGTTCTATTATTCCATTAATAAAATCAGCATTAATAACTTGACCATTGCTATAAGGCATTTCTTCCTTGTGCTGTTCTTGTTTTCTTAATTCGTCAAGTATAATACTGTTGTTATCTAATTTAGGAATGTCTATTTTTATTAATACAATTTCTACTCCTGTTGAATGTTCTGCATCTATAAAAGCATTCTGTACATACTCAATCTCTGCATTATGATCTTCTAGTTTTCTAACTAAATCCTTCCTAGTGTTATTATATGGATTTCTAAAAGTTTCAGCATTTAATAAGCAAACTATCTGACCGCCTGATTCCTGCATCTCAATAGCTTTTAAAAGGTGTTTATCTCCTGTACTGAAGGGAGGATTCATAATAATTAGATCGTATCTCTTGAAACTATTATAAGTCAAAAAATCATTATGTACTGTTCTATACCCTTTCCCTTTTAAAATATGTTGTAAATTCTCATCAATCTCAATTGTGTCAATGTCCCATACTGCCGATTTGTTATAGTAATAACTGTGTGCATATTTTAACTTTTCTATTACCTCGTTAACTATATCACCTTTACCTGCGCTTGGTTCTAGCACTGAATTAATTAATTTAAAATCAATACTAGACATCATTTTATTAATTATACTTCTGGGAGTAGGGTAAAAATCCTTTACGTTATTGAACATAATATTCCTCCTTTAATATTATTTTATAGGGTTTTTGTTATAGCAGATACCCTTTTAAACTGCTCTATATAATCCTAAAATACAGGTTTATAAGTGTTAATAATCGGTTTAATTCCACTAACTAAAAAATGATTCAATATCTCGTCATACTGCCTCTTATCACAACTGAGATATTTTGATTTAGTTATAGTTACACCTGTTCCGGTCTGTTCTACAGTATTTAAAACTGTCTTAGGAAGTGATAACCAGCTATCATAAACTAGGATATCACTGTAAAAATGACTATAATGCAATTTTCTTTTGCCTTCTGGTTTGAAAATCAATTTAACCGCCTTGTCATACTGAGCATACTTTGTATACTCTACATTATCAAATGTTATACGGTTTGTAACCATACTACCCCAATCAGACATATAAATTAAGGTAACTTTTTGGCCTTGTGTTATACCTGCATTTAAAAATTGTTCCTGTATACCGTCAACCTCAATCAATAGTCTATACATAGCAACTTTTAACCTCTCATGATCTTCTGGTATTTGTTGAATAATCTCCTTGGTTAGTTTAAAATAATTCTTATTGAAAATTTGTTTCATTCTGTTCTTATAATCAACAAAATCTTCTTTATCCCATGTATCAGCAATATTATTATCACAGGTTATAGCTTCAGCAGACAAAGCAATTAGTGTTTCAGCAGATTGCTTTAACTCTTCTATCTTTACAGAGTCTACAAACTGCTTAACGGTAACATCCTTTTGAATTTTTACACCTTCAACAAGTCCAACATAACGAGCATAAGAATGACCTTGAGCATCAATAACAAATTGCAGGTTATTGTTATAGTATACAGCCACACCATAAAGATTAAAGATAATTGATTCTCTTTCTTCTTCTGCCATATTATGGTAGTCTGTTATACTTGTAAATCTTGCATCCTCTGTAAAACTTCCTCCAGTACCTTCCAAAAAATCAAAATCATTAAGCAACATATCGGAAAAATAAGATAATGATTCTTCATTTTTAAAATGTACTTCTTTAGTAATCTTAATGTCCTTTAGGTAAAAATCACCTTTGGCAACTTCTTCCTTATATTGATCTAATGTGTTATTTTTGTTGCAATTAGACATTTGGGAATTAATTACATAATATTGCTTATCTTCTGCAAGTTCTACTATATTAATGCTGTTATAGATAACTTTAACCTGTTCAACTTCCTTCTTTGCGTATTCCTGATCGTCTAATATATCTTGTTCCCTTTTTAATTCCCACAATCTAAATTCTTCCTGTTTGCGTTCTTCCTCTTGCTTTTCAAATTCAACAAGGTTAGCATCAAAATTGATAATATCAGCCTTAACTGTTTCATTCTGTTCTGTTTGAAGATAATCATAACTAATATTTGCATAAGCACCGTAAAAATTATTATTGTTACCGTATGTAGTATAATTATATGCTTGAAGCATATTAGTACAATATTGCTCAATAGCCTTAAGATAGATACTGTTTTTTTCATAAGGACTTGATATAATATAAAAACTAATACTGTTATAGTCAGAAGTCACAGAAAATTTACACTGTGGGAAACGTGTTTTAACGTATTTTCTGACTTCTGCTGCTATGGCTTTTACTGTCTGTTTTCCATTTACATCTAATTTCTCTATTCTGGTAGAATTCCACAATGACATAGTAGTTATTACCTTACTTTTATTTTGTTGCTTTGTTACTGCATCAACAGAAATATTATTAACTACTTCCTCTGTCGAAGGTGTTTTCTGTTCTGCCCCTACATCAAATAATTCCTGAGCAAATTTTAAAGTTTTGGTGTTTTGCTTTGCATACCAACAAGTTTTAAAACTTGAAAAGCGAAAACCGTTGGCCTTTAATTCAGTAATAATCTGTTTTACTGGTTTAGCATCAAAATAGAGTTCCACTCCGTTTAATTCTGGATTTAAAACCATTTTAATATTGTTATTCATTGTTTAGCACCTCACTATTAATTATTTTTATAATCTAATGTACTTAGTATATCAAAATAAATTCATACTGTCAATATTATTTTATAAGTTTATAAAAAGAAAAACAAGGTAATAAATACCCTGCTTTAAGCTGCTATATATTCGTTAATACACCAGCCATTCCATGTAATACGTTTTTCAATCTGTTCCTTAACTTCTGCAAATTCAACATCTACTTTAACGTATTTTAAACCTTTGTAAGTTATTTGCATTATTTCTTTGTTACATGAGAAGTATAAATTCCCATCATTTAATAAGTAAGTTTCCAGCAATTCTTCCAAGCAATTTAATTTATTTTCCTGAATTGTTTCTTCTGTTACTTCTACAACTTCAAATTTATTTTCCCTGTCATTGATTACTAAATGATTCAATACGTCATTAACAGCAGTTTGATTTCTTGAAAACCAATTATTAAAATAACCATTATTACCGTTTATACCTGTTACTAAAATACTATACATTATATCTACCTCCTAAATTTATATTTACATTCTTTAATAAGTATATCAAATATTATTCATACTGTCAATATTATTTTTCTACTCTTTAAAAAATAATTTCATGATCAAATTTTCCTTTGGATCTGATTTTAGAAAATAAAATTAACTCCCATTTCTAGGAGTTAATAATAAATTTCATCTATAATTGATCTACATTTACTAAACTTAATAACTGATCCCTGCTGTTATTCCGGTTGTCAATAATCTCCACTAACACCGGAACCCAGTTAATAATACATCTGATAGCATTCCAAAAATCTGCACCTTTTAAATCCTCTACGGCAGTTCCCCATATTGGGTATTCAATAGAATAATAAAACCCTGTATCCTCGTCTTTGCGTTCTGTGATATATTTTTCATACCTAAAATAAAAATCTGTCGGTTTATTTTTCCCATCCTTGTCTTTGATTCTTACCGTTGCGGTATTGTCAAAATAATTGCTTTCTCCACTGCCCCAAATATCTTCTGCAACGTCAATAAGGATATTATGCAAAATATTGGTGAATTGGATAGCTGTTTCCCTGCGTTTCTTCTCACCATCAAGCATAGATTGTACTTTTAATTGCAAATTTTCTAAACTTACTTTTGATTGATTGGTCATGTTAAGACCCTCCTTATTATTAATAAGTTATTAAGGTTGTTAAGGTTGTTAACCTTAGATATATACTATCATAATATAAATATAATGTCAAATGTTTTTTGTTGTTTTTAATGATTAATTTTAAGTAATGATGTTCAGACAAAGAAAAAACAGGTATATTTTAACCCTGCTTTTCTAATTAACCTATATCAATCATTTTTTCAATTATTTTTATTCTCTGTCCTTCCGTCATCATTCCAGCATAGTCCCATGATAAAACAATATCGTCATAGCAGAAATGTGTTGTATTTCCATTTTCATCTACTGCATTGTTAAAACCTCCGCAAGCTACACATATTTTCTCTTTTGGTTCTGTTTTTGTCCATAGTTTGCTATTCATATCATAAAATTTCTTACCTATTTGGATATAATCAAACATTATTCAGCACTCCCTTAAATTAATTAAATATGTATTGCTTAATACCTATTATAATATAAAAATAATAATATTGCAATACCTTTGACAAAAATAAAACAGGAGTTTTTTATGCTCCTGTTGTTTGCTCTTTATATTGTTTTTGTAGTTTCTCTTTAAGCACTTTTACATTTTGAGAAATACTTGCTTCGGTTGTTAGATACATTTCTTCAATATCCTTTAAATAATCAAGTATATCTTTTGCTTCTTCCTGGGATAGTTTATATTCGATATTATTAGTCATTTTATACACCTTCCTCAATATTCAATTCCATTTCACCCATTAAACTTAAAAAATAATTCCTCGGCCTATCTAATATTACTTCCAGAAAAGCTGCTACACCTTTCTTTGTTGGTGTTTTGCCTTTATTCCTCATATGTTCAATTGCTTTTAATATTATTTCTTTATGATCCATTGTATCGGCTCCCTTCAATATGTATTTAACTGAGTATAATTATAATACTATTTTGTTACGTTGTCAAGAAGGAGAAAAGAAAAACAGGGATTTTAGTCCCTGTTAATCTCTTACTGCTGCGCTCTGTTTTGTGTCTTCCGTGAATCCTAATAGCGTTAAGGTTTTATATGCTGTATTGGCATTAGAATTAATTGTTATATTGTCAGTCACTATTACACAATTAATATTATGAGTAAATAAAGAAGCGAATTCCCCTGTTGTTGGGTTTTTAAATACTTTTAGTGCTGAATACATCGTATAACCTCCTTAAAAGTTAAAATGAAATCGTTTTTGGTTTAATTATCCATCAATTCAAGTCCATAAAAAATCCCAATATTTTCTTTCTCTGCAATTGCTTTTGCTTGTGCTTTTGCTTCTTTTAAAGTATTTGCATATATAATATGTTGTTTTCTTTCGCCTTTTACATACTCCATAATATATCGTACTTTATTCCATTTTGCCATTAATAAAAACCCTCCTCGAAAATATGTATTTGTGTTATCTACACTTACTATAATAGACTATAAATATAATAATGTCAAGTATTTTTTCATAGACAAAAAGAAAAGCCTTTCATCTCCTATTTAATATACCCTTCATTTTTTAACTTTGCTGCCCATGCTTTATTTATTAAATTATCAATATCAGTTAAACTATTTTCTAATTTCTCTTTATTCTCCGGTGTTATGGTATAAATAAATTCTCTTAGTTTAATTTTCAAGTTTAAAAAATCACTGTCTATAAATTTCATTTATAATATTCCTTCTATTTATCTAATAATATTATACTTTTACATAAAATACCAGCTTGGATCTAATAACATTTTCTAACATACCTATTCCTGTTATTCCGGCAATACTCTATCTTATTACCAAACTGTATCAAGCAATAACCAACATCACCTGTTTTTATTATTTTAGGGTTAACTGCATCGTACTGTTCAGACAACTTTTTACCGCTAGTTAATTTTAATATACCTTCTTTAAGTCTATTTATTTCTTCTTGGAGAGTGTTTATTACTATGTCAGGTGCAGTTATTTTTATAAGTTTGGTTAATCTATCTTGCAAAATGTTTAATTCAAATTCAATAATATACTCCTTAATACTTTGTGTCATTCGCTCTGCACCTCCTATATAATCCATTAACCTATTATACACAATAATATTATATTTGTAAAGTGTTATTCAGTAAAAAGAAAAAGGCTCTATGGCCTTTATATTGCTTGCAGTTTATCCTTCCAGTATTCACTTATTAATTCCCTGCTATACCCCTCTATATACTCAATAACGGCCTTTATATCAGCTATAGTTATTTTATTCTTGTATACATCTGATATAATCTGATTAAAATTATATGACAGGATATCATAAATTATTAAGAATTGCTGATAATTAAAAGGGTTATTCTTTCGCAAAGATAGAAATATTTCCTGTTTAATATTGTTAATCCTTATTTGCCTTTCCTCTTGCTTTATCCTTTCTTTTTCTTCCTGTTTTTCTTTTGCTATGTATATTGCTTCTTTAAATTTTTCTGCTCTTGCTTGCTGTCTTTTTCTTTCGGCTGCTTGTTGTTTATCCTTTTTCTTAGATTCTCTCTCCCATTGCTTAACGATTTTAGTATATGACATTTAATTCGCTCCTTTCAACTGTATTAGTTAATTTATTATACACAATCTTAATATAAATGTAAAGATGTTAATTGTATTAAGCAAAAAGAAAAGAGTCTAAAGACTCTTTTAATCTCTATTATTATTAATTTTCAATAATTCTACAGATACAGAAAGAATATATTCTTTATATCTTGGAAAGTTACCACCTGTCATCATTTCTCCGATGGTCGGCTTATACCCTTCTGGATACTTAACGAATGTACAAATTGTTTCTCCTTCTTTTCTTAATTCTGAATTTAACTTTGTATTTGCTTCTTTGACTGTATCGGCCTCAATACTCCATTCATATATTCGTTCTTTAACTGAATTATCAAAAGTATTTGTTATCTTTTCAGTTATTTTATACTTGATGGTATATTTCCAATCATAACCAAATTCATTATAAACTAATTCTTTCGCCAATTGCTCAGATATACCTTGATTATTTACACGGTATAATATTTGCTCCTCTTTTGAAAGTAAAGAATATTTTTCATATTCTGGATCATAGGATGACTCGTAATCATTGGAAATAATTTTCCCTACATCATACAAATTATCAAGGGTACAATCATCAACATGATAATATTTACCTGTTGTAGTTGATTTTAACCAATTTGTTTTTCCGATATTTTGAATATCAGAATATTTTACATGAATATCAGATAACATTTCACCTGGGCAATCAATTTCACCTAAGTAAAAATATTGTTCGCTCATGGAATTAGCTTTTGTTTTTCCTTGTTGCTCATATTCATGGAATAAATTATTCCATTGTGTATCTGTTAAATTCATTGAATCAACTCCCTTTAAAATATGTATAACTTACTATACCTATTATACACAATAACAATATAAAAGTAAAGTTTTATTTCATGTTCAGCAAAAAAATAAGGCCGTTAGTGGCCTTTAAAATAATATAATTTTATTACATTCCATAATGTTCTCTACATCTTTTACATCCTTGTAAATTTTCTACTTGTGCAGGTATTTCTATAGAATTTTTACATTTTAACACTTCTACTGTATAATTCAAAGTTCTTGAATATTTGTCCCTCATAGTACGTTTTTCAACAACTTTGACAAGTTCACAATTGCATACAGGGCAATTGCCAGGCATAATTGTAGATTTAAAACTATTATACCCCTTGTATCCAACCCACCAACTTACTCCTTGATTTTCCCAACCTGTGAATTTGCAAGAAGGTGGGACGGCAGGATGCAATACACCAGGATATACATAAGCGTCATCGTCACAATCCTCAAGAACACGAGGACTGTTACAATTAGGGCATGGATTAACTTGTTTATATCCAAAACATTTACCTCTCATTAGAAAACCTCCCTTAGTTAATTTTCCCGGAAAATGGTTAAAAACTTTTTCAGGAAATCTTCAATATTGCTAAGTATAACTTCTGTATCCTTAGCAATATCCTTTTCGGTTACATTCCAGTTATCCATTGGTTGTAAATTAAGTTTAAAATAAGGATTCAGCTTGAAGTCATATCTAGTTGCAAACTGAATGGTTATGTTATATTGATTAAATGCAGGAATGTCTCTTAAACCGCACTTAATTGAGCTGATAGCTATGTATTTGTGTATTATTCTATACATACTATCAACATCCTTTTGTCGCTCCGCAATTTCTTGCATAACGACATTTTCTAATTCCCTTTTATAATCCCAATCCATAATTACACCTCCTCATTAATTTAATCAAAATACTTATCATGGGACACTGTTATATAAATTATATACTAAATATAGCAATGTCCACAAATAAATATTCTAACTATTCTGCCATAAAAACAAACCCATAAGAACCACTATAAATGGTTCCTGTATATCGCCAATTTCTCATAATAGAATTATATACTTCCCGATCAATCATTTTCCAACCACTGCCAACGATCATAGCATATTTTACATAACATAAAACTGTATCGTTATTTTTCTTTTCAGTTTTTGACATTAAAATTCCTCCTTGAGTTTTTATAATTTTCTGGTAAGCGGTTTTTAACCAGATACCGCTGTAAACTGGATAAATTAAATTCTAACTATTTCTTACCATTAACTTTAAGGTATACCCGATTTCTTCAATATCCTGCAAAGATAAGATTTTCCCTTCTGGAATTCTCCCGTTGATTTTTAAAACTATTGCTTGCTGCCCGACTTCTTGAGCATACATAATCCGGTTAACCGGAACTTCTACGCCTAAAATTGTAGTTAATACCTGTGCTGTTGCTTCGTGACCTACAGCGGATAAAATTTGATTATTTTGTGCTAATTCTTGAGCTTGAATGGTTGGAATGGTTGTAAGGGTATAGTTACCGTCAGTGGTGATGATAGAAGTATTTAAGATTCCTACGATTTGATTAGTTTTCATGGATAAATTCCTCCTCAAATTTGATTTATTTTTATTTTATTTAACTTGCTGATTTACTAACAATGTTATTCTAACACAATAATAATATAAATGCAATAGGTTTCTGTAAAATAATTTGATTAATTTTAGGCAAAAAAATAAGACCATAATCGGCCTTAATTATCTTCCTTAATTATTAATTCTGGCATATTTTTATAAACTTTATACAATGCATCGTCCCAATCAATTTTATTATTAGAGTTAAAAATAATTCCTCTAATAATATTTTGAATTGATTTATCCTCAATTTGTGTTAATACCTTTTCACTTAATAATGATTGAATTTCCTGTGCCAACATTAACTCCACTCCTTGTCGTGTTATGTTATTAATTAATAGTATACAGAATGTTATTATAAATGTCAATACCTTGGTCAAAACAAATGAAGTATTGATCTTAATTCAGACAAAAATAAATATAAGGCGTTATGTCGGAACCCCTCAATTCCAACCGCCTTATATTTACCCCTTATGTTAATGGTACATTTGGAATTAATTTATTTTAGCAGACTAATAATATAATGTCAACAATTATTTACACTCAAACAAAAATAAAAACCTGCCAATTAAGACAGTTTATATATATTATATAATTCCATAAATTATAAATGTTCTTACTGAATCAGCATTAAATTTCCAATTGTTATATTCTTCTATATTCCCTAATGATTTTCTATGTAATAAAAGCATTAATTCACATAAAGCATGTTTCCCTGTGCTAACTTGTGCTTTGTTATAAGCATTTTTAACTTTTTGATAATCTCCTTCCTTAGTTAATCCCTTAATTTTTTCTGCATAATCTGACTCTAGGACTTTATTATCCTGTTTCTGTTGCTCTCGTTGCTGTATATACTCATATTCCTTTTGGTAATCCTTAGACACCTTTATAAAGTCTTTAAGTCCCTTTATATATCCTGGTAGCTGTTGACCTGATACAAGATAAAATTTTATGTATTCATTATAGGCATTATGTGGATCATTATCTGTATCAGCTAAGTATAATTTAATTAACCTGCTGGCTGCTTCTAATTGTTGTTTGGTTCTACGTGCCATGTTATCGACTCCTTTTTATATTTGTATTATTAAATAATAGTAATAATAGTTTAACAAAATAATTATTATCTGTCAATATAAAAAGAAAAACAAGTTACTTTTATATAACTTGTTCATGTACAACTCCATCACTCCATTTTTTCTTACTCGGCAAAAATATCCTTCCAGGACACAACCAATTTAATAATATACTTTTCATACTTGCTGGATATAATATACCTTCCCTATTCTTACCTTCTTTAAAATGCCATCTAGTCTCAATACAATAGAATCCCTTACTTTTGACATATTCGCTTGCAGGTACGCCTGTTATATCGTCCTGCGGATTAACTTCAACTAAAGCATAACCTATTTTATTTGCTTTATTTAAAACCTCTTGCTTAGAACTAAAAATATATACGCCTTGTGGCAATTCTCCACCTGATTTTGCGTGGTGAATTATTTCATTTGATATGTATTTTACCGGGTCTATAATATCTGCATCAAAAGCATTGAATGACTTTCTTAAGCGAATAAGTTAAATTTTTATGATTATTATAGCATATTTGCTTTTGTTCGTCCGTGTGGATATCTTTTGTTATTGTCATTTTGTTGACTCCTTTATGTAAATATTTTAATAATTTATTTTAACACAATCTAAATATAATTGTCAACTTCTACTTATACTAAATCAAAAAATATAACCTGCCATTTAAGCAGGTAATAACTTGTAATATTCTAATTCCTTTTTTAATTTATCCTTTATTTCCTTTGCTTTCTTTGCATCTGTTAACAACCCTCTGTGATAACTACTAATTGAATTCTCACCTAATCCAAAAGCATAATTTCCATTGACTAAAGTAACTTTCCCTTTTCTCTTTGTTGCTAGACCGTCAACATTTTTGTTATAGTCTGCTGCCTCTTTACGTTTTGTTTTTGACTTATTGGTTAATTCTTTAATCATAAGTTTTAAAAATTGTATGTATTCTTTTACGTTTGAAGGTTCAACGTCCGTATCTGTGCTTAAATCCCTGTAATAGTTTTGACCACATATATTTACTGCTATATCATTATTAAAAATTGATTCTACTTTACCGATCCCTACATCTTGTATTTTAACTAAGTCGCCTTTTTTCATTGTGTGTTTGCTCCTTTATTTATATTTATTTTCATATTACTTAGTTAATAGAATATCAAAATAATTGTTATCTGTCAATAGGTAATATATAAATAGACAAAATAAAAACCCTCATTAAGAGGGTTAATTAGTCGCATACAATGGAATACCTTTCTTTTTACCTCTATAATATTGTTTCCCTAAAATTGACAGTCTACCATAAACTCTACCATCTGGTAGTAAAAGGTATTCGTTATGTTTCAGAAATCTAGCCCACACCTCCGGCCTGTCTGGTGTCTTAAAATCTCTCAATACCTTTCCTTTAGCATTGACTATTTTAAACCTCTGCATCATCAGCGATAACCTCCTGTACAATATGTATTATTTATTTTGTGGTTTTGTTAACCTGCTGGACATAAACCCTAGTTAGCTGATTAATCATTTGAGCAGTAACCTGATTGTTATTGTTATTTTTCATATGTATTAATAACCTCCTTAGATTTATTATGTTTGCCGTTCTACTACTATTGATAGCTTAACACAATATAAAAATAAATGCAAGCATTATTTTAACGTATTTACGGCCTATTTAAGCGGTTAAAATGTCCGGTGATAGTTTGTATAGGTGTAAAGGTTTGAGGGGTAATAGTGGGGTTTATATGCATTGTGGTGGGATATAGGGAAATAAAAAAGAGGCTCATTGTTGGCCTCTTAAAGTTTTTCACTATTTTAATTTTTAATACAACTTTTCATCTCAGACCCACATTTAGGACAATATCGCACTTCTTCACTGTTCCGATAATCAGATGATCCTTCTTCTCCACACTTAGTGCATTTAGTGATCCACATTTCCTTCATTTCCATAAGTTTAACCTCCTTGAAGTATATATTTGACTATTACAAGTATACACTATTAAAATAAATATGTCAAGTTGATTTTAATCATGATCAAAGTTATATTTTATACAGATATTGGAAATTATGGTTCTGTTATTGTTATTATAGAGCAAAAAGAAAAACCCTGGAAATTAATCTAAGGTTACAACGCTATTATACAATTCATTTAAATCAAATTCTAAATACTTATGTATGCCTAAATTATAAGTATTTGTTATTCCTTCCAAATCTTCCAAATCTTGTGTATCAATCGGCCAATCGTTAAAGTCAACTGCCGATATTTCCAGCAAATTCCCTTCTTCATGTATCCAAAAACAAACAGGTGATTCACCTGGACAACTACGAGGATTTGATTTGTACCCAAACATAAGAACAATCTGTGCAAAGTCCGGGCGAACATCAGCAATAGGAATATCTGAGTAAGAAAATGTATACATATTTGGATTTTGATCACGTTCTTTAACTTCCGATTTGATGTAATCTTGAACCATTAACATACTGTTACCTCCTGTTATTTAATATTTTAATTTCAATATCCTTACCAACACCCTGACAAAGTAGGGATACGGTCAAAATACTATTTTAATTTAACTTTCTATATATTCCCAACCATTTTCTGGTGGGAAATAATCTGTGTTCTGTTCTGGTTGGTGTATTTGATGCAATACACTTTTCCTAAGAGAATTAGCAAAATTGATAATTTCTTCTTTCGACAAGTCATTAACTATCTGAACAATACTTCCATTATGATAGTTAATGACGGCAATTGGAATACTGCCTTTAGGTAACATCTGACCTGCCATTCTCCAGTCACTTTTACCGAAATTTATAAATAATACTACTACATTGTTATAATATGACATTAAAATTCCTCCTCATTAATTAATTTACTGGTAGGAGGTTTTTAACGGGTATACCTCCATAAACCGGGTAAACCAAGAATTAAATCTCTACAGTGTATTCTTCCTCTTTCTCCCATTTCTGTCCTCGGTGTTTTGCTACTTCGGCTTTAATTTCTACTAATGTTTTTTCAATAAATGCTTCAGCCTCAGTAGGTGTAAAAAATCCTTCTTCAACCGCATAAGAAGAATAATGATACTGTTCACTATCACCGGAAAGATCAACTTTCATAAAATCGTTGCTTTCACTGTCATGTCTGAAAATATTCATTGTTGGAATTTCCTGGTTAGTTTCTTCTACCTCAATTCTAGCAATAACCGGACATACCTGTGTAAAATCATTGAATTTTTTAACTGTTAATTTAATTGTCATGTTTTAATCTCCTTTTCGACTATAAGCCATTTATTTTATGTATTTCCTATAATATCCTGCTGTTATGTTACTATTGGTTATTATATACATTATAGCAGGATACAAACAAAATACAATAATTTAACTTTACTTAGTTTTGTTATGCTTCTTCATACCTAATTATTTTTTCTAATCCACCCATTTTATCAACAATGTATTGAATAGCATCATCTAAAATATCAAAATATCTATTATTATCTGTCGTGTATCCTCCTTCCTCACCTCCTAGATAATATTCGCTTGGGTGAACCTCCATAATTAATTCTTCAGATTCTACCTGTAAACCTTCTTCAATCTCGTACATGTCAATTAAATCTTGAATAGTTAAATTTCCCATATGTAATATGACCTCCCTTTATTATCTTAATTCTACTGTATATCATTGTTATAAAGCAATATACAAGCACAATTAAGATAATATTTTATAAATTTTGCTACAACCTGCTAATTTTTAAACCTAGCAATCTATTAAGATTCGCTTCCATGTTTAGACATTTTTACCTAGACTCTGCAATCCCGCCCGCGAGTGTTTGGGAAGTTTGTTGTCGGTAAATTGCTAATGATGGCTAGTTTGTTATTGATTAGCAGGTTTTACATGGTGTCTGGTTGTTAAGCTGTTATTACCTTATTTCTACAACTATAAATATAAATTATTAACCTTCCTGCACTCATTTTCCTAAACTTTCCTTTCCTCTGGTAAATTCCAGAATAAGAAATAGGTAACAGGGACGTAAAATAATTTATATTCATTCCCATATTATAGGTCATGGTGTACCTTTGAGAATAATTGTTCTGCTATTCTCTGACATAGATTAATTTTTGGGTATTAATCACACCGTATGTATAATTGTTATATTATGTATTCTATAATATTCCTCCTTTGAATTGTCTTCTTGTGTTCAGTGCGCCCTGTTAACGTATACAGTTACCGCTAGTTTAGTTACATTCCGCTTTGTTCCATGCCATCGCCATATTATTAATATGCTCTGCAATGGTCTTTTTCGTGTGCTACTGTTTGGTAAGGTTAAGTATACCTTTTTATGACTGGTTTATCGTGGTTCATAAATACCACTAGCAACGAATTATGTATGTTGGTTAGAATAATTGTTGTGTTCCAGAGGAAACACGTTTGTTATTTATATTGTTGCTTGGCGTTAATGAATTGTTACGGTAATGCTGAATTAGTGTAAATCATGGGTATTCTTGCATCTTACATAGTTTAGGACATTGTGATTGATAGAAAAGTAACAAGTGACATTTGAAACATTCTAGGGAAGGCCTCACCTAGTAGCTTGATGATTGTATTGCTTATGTCCGTTTTTTGAAGTTAAGTTATTCTATCACAGGGTGGAGTGGTATGTCAATAACATTTTAGATATTTATTTTTTGATTCTTTAGATTAATTTTATAGAGGCACAAAAAAGAAAACCCTATTAGATAGGGTTTAAAAATATTACTAATTTAAATTAAACGGTCTAATCGGATAACTAAACCAAGTATTCTGATTATTTAAATCTTGTCTGTGTCTACCTGCTGTTATTCCGATTTCTTCATCATCAAAATTATATTCAACAAGATAATCGCCAGAAATAAACTGATTAATTTCTTCTTGGTCACAGGTGTTATTTTCTTGATTTTTCCACTGTTCCATTCTCATAAGAATAATTTCAAAAGTATCTTGATCAAAATCTTTTACCCAACCGCTATTAATTGTTATTGTTCCAGTCATAATATTGCCTCCTCAAAATTTATATGTAGTTTTCAAATAACATAATATCAACTTACAATACTTATTATACACTATTTACGGATAATTGCAATACCTTTCAGATAATTATTTTTATACTCTTTGAATTCATTAAAATTTTAACTTCAATCAGCTTAAATCTGTTCACATTTAACCTAAAATCAATTCTAACCCCTCTGACAGTCCCAAGAAGCAAATATAGGTATAACTATACTTGATTTAATTTTTATCGGTCTTGTAGGGGATTGTGGGGATAGGTTGGAAGGTTGGAGGGTGAGAAAATTTATAGAATAGGAAAATAAAAACCCTTTGCAGGGTCTATAAATATTTTACAATTATTATATTTAATGCTTTCTTTAATCCGTCAATGTGGCCTTGTTGATATTGGTTAGGTATTTTATTACCTTCCTTGAAAGGTTTCTCTGTTTTGTCAATTTCAGTTTGTAACAAGTTTTTTAATTCTTCAAATTTAATCATTTAAGTGACCTCCTAAAATTTATTTTTATTAATTTGATAATCATAGTACTATATTAATATATTACCGTTGTCAAGCTGATATGTATTATTTATTTTTTACTTTTATTAACAATTTTCTGAATTGTGGCTCAGTTATTTTCCCGGTGATAAATAGGGAAAATAATATAGTTTGGGACAAGGCGATCGCTCCTTACTATTTATTTATCTAAATATTTCTTTTTATATTTATTGTATCTTATTATGGTTCCGACAGCCTGATTTCTAAAAGTAACAATTATAGGGTGATAATTATGTTTTTTGAGTAAATTCAACTCCCTTTTTGTATACTCCAAATTTTTACATAAACGATCATTAAGATATACTTTTTGTGCTAATTCCCATAACTTGGGATTATTATATATGTATAATGTTTCATATTTTACTAATTGTTCTAATTTTTTAACTGTGTCGCCGTATTCTTCTGGATCTAATTTTATTTCTCTGTTTAAATATTCTTCAAATGTTATCATAAATTGGCTCCTTTCTAATTAATTTACTATATTACCTTAAATTGACTAAGGTAATATTTATTACCATCTGCTATAATATATTGCTGATTTTTACTATCTGTAAGAATATCGGCCTTGAATTCTTTGTCGGCAATTGTTCCGGTAATAATATCAGGTGAAAATGACATAGTAAGAATAATAATATTTTTATATTTAGCTAACAAGTTGTGACCTCCTTAATTGTTTTATAGCTGCGTAAAATCCTATTTTATTATTCTTTGCGTATTGCTCTAATTGTCTGGTATAGGATTTAGTGAAGCAAGTTGTTACTACTGTTTGAGTTATTGAATCTAGTATAACATAGATGTTCTGATAAGTGTAGCAGGTTAAATTATTTTTTGCTTCGGAAGAAATACCACATTTGACACAATTATAAATGTCTTGGAGTGTTATTATGCGCTGGGTCATTCTTAACTTTGCGTGGTTGGTTAGTGTCATTATGTGGTCACTTCCTTTTATTGATTGGGATACTAAAATAATAACTGAGGATATTGTAACATAATTATTTTTATATTACAATAGGATATAAGGAAAAGAGGAATAAAACAAATAATAAATATTTATTCAGCGTTTTTTATGCGAATAGCATAAAAAGGAAGCTGAAAAGACCGCGTAAGCGGAACAGTATAGTCTGGGATATAAATGGATAAGAAAAAAGGATATTAATAAGGTATATAATAGGCTGATCACTCTATATTATTCTTATATACCTTATAAGTATCCCAATTTTATTTTGCTATTTTAATCTCAATAATAATTCAGATAATTCATGTTGAGCATATAAATAAACATCATCTAACTTAAAGAATTTACTTAAACTCATTGCAGAAGGTTTCCCAATTATATGCTTCATATATTCTTCTACCTGTTCATCATAATTCTTTTTACTTTTTTCTAAATTATGCTCCGCTTGTTCATCTACTGCTATAATTATTTTATCATTTAACATAATTTTTTGCATATTTATTTCAGCTTGTTCTAGTGCATTAACTATATGTTCTCTTGTAAATAATATTTTAATATCAGTATATGTATAATTAATATCATATCTTTGTTTAAGTAATATATTTATCTTATTGTAAAATTCAGTATGTTTAAATTTTAGATGTACTAAGGTTATACTCTCTAGTCCCATTTCATTTAATATTATTTTCTTAATTTCCATTATATTTTTCTTTTCCTCATCTGTCGCTGGCCTTGTATTAATAAATACCTTGTTGTTAATTATTTCCTTTATATTAATCATAATTAATTCTTCGTAATCAATTAAACATCTATTCTTTAGATTCCGTAAAGTATCAAATATAATTTTTCTTAATTTTTGGTATGTTCTCTGATAAAAATGATTAATATGATAATCTGTAATATATTCGCTATTTGCTTTCATTTTCTCTTTATCTTCATTAATATAATTTTGATTAATCATACCCATTAAGAGAAATAATTTTTTTAATGTCAGTGTAGTTTTAAATCCTTCTTGCTTAGTTAAATAGTTTAATAATAATAATTCTATGTGCTGAACATATATTGAATTATTACCTAATGACCTTTTATCATTCTTTTCTAATGGCTCATTGTATACCTCAATAATTATATACTTGTGACCTTTCTTTTCCCAATCAAAATACCTTTTCCATTCTTTTTCCTGTGCTTTCTTACTGTCACTGGTTTTTGTTTCTTGTTCGAGTAAATGACACAATAATTTATAATTTTTAATAACTAATCCTACATATAAATTATTCTTGACTAATTGATATAGATTATCCTGCAAACTATTTCCTCCTTTTAATATTTTTTTATATATTTGTGTCGTTGGTTGTCTATAGTATACCATGTGTTATTGATCTATGTCAATATTTATTTTTTGATTGTATTGTGGTTTTTGTGTTGATGGTATGAAGTGTATGAGTGATTATATATAGGAATTGTTATAGAGTTATTTGTTATAGAGTATTAAGACAAAAAGAAAAGCCCCCACTGGGACTTAATTTATCATACTTTGTATTAAGTTATTTATTGCTGCTTCCCTCTGTTCCTGCTCTGCCATTAATCGTTTTATAATTTCCTCATGTTTAACTATTTTTTGATAGTATTCATTTTCCGGTAAATAATCATAATTTCCTATCATCATTTCAAGGTGCTCCAATGTCCAACGGTATCCGGTGTATCTAGAATTTAATTTTTTAAACCAATTGTGGACATCTTGCCATGCCTGGAATAGTTCGCCTGTATACGAGCAGGAATTTTCTATTTCTATTAATTCTGATTCGTCAATTTTAAGTATATGTGTTACTTGTTTAATGCCTTGCAATTCGCTTTTGTATTGGGGTTTGTTGTCGGTGGATACTGCTAAGTAAAAGTTATATGTGTTTTTGTATAGTTCTAGGATTTTTATTTTTTCGTTTTTGGTCATTGATTCGGCCTCCCTGTTAATATGTATTTAGTTATCAATGTTCGGTTGTTAATTTGTTTGACAGGATGATTATATCACAGAATAGGAGTATAGGCAAGATATTATTTTATGATTGTTATAGTTATTTGAGCAAAAAAATAACCCTTAATTAAAAGGGTCTTAAAACATATTCTTGTATATCTTTAAATAATTGCATTGATTTAAATTTCTGCATAGCCCGGTGATATGCTTCCTTACATTTATTATACTGTCTTATCGTTAGTTCAGATTCTTTGATTAAATCATATTCATTTAACATTGCAAATAATACTAGCCTTGAAGTGTCTGTATCTGTTTTCTGCTCTACTTCCTGGTAAGCTGCTGCATCACAGTACCAAGAATCTATTTCATTGATATTTGAAGTTATGGCCATTAATTGTACAGTATTTTCATTATGTTTAATTTCCATTATTGCAAAGTCATAATCTGCAAACTGACTAGCTGTGTCATAAAATAATACTTCTCCGGTGGATAATTTATTCCAGTTTATGTTGGAGAAAAAATCCAGCAATTCATTGTAAAAACATTCAAATCCGTTAAAGTTGATATTTATTTTCATTAAGTGTATCCTCCTATGTATTAATCTAATAATACAATTATAAAGGATTTTACCGGATAAAGCAATAAATATTTTATTATTCTTTAGTTATTTATAATTAATATTATATATAACTTTATCCAATAATCATTATATGAGTCGATTCTAGGATATTAAGGTATAATGACAGGTGAAAATTATTTTATAGGTGTTAATGGGGACTGTATGAGGTTGTTTTTGAGGTGATAGGGTAAAATTGAGTTGATTGTTATTGATTTGTTATTGATTAATAGCAAAAAGAAAAAGACCCTTTCGGATCTTCAACTTAATTTTTCTATAATTTTATTTTTTAATTCTTCGCTTTTTAATGTACCATACGGAACCATAACGGCCAATGGTTCAAAATTTTGACTGGTTACTATTAATAATTCCTGTGCTTTATTGGTGTAATAGTATATTTTATCCTGTTTAAAACATTCTATGTATTCTGTTTCAAAACAGCGAATAAGGCCGTTAAGGTTAAAGACAGTTACCTTTTTGTTACTGGGAGAAGTATCGTCATAAAAACTGATATTTGTATTTGTTGCTATACCGTTTTTACGGTAGTCTTCTGTTATTTGTTCAAATGTATTTTTTATTTTGTTATTCTCATATTGGGGTAGTACCTCAATATTATCGTCAATTCTTTGATACTTCATTTTCTGTATAAACTGGATAATATTAGCAGAATCTTTGCCTTTTAGATTAATAAACATTCTCCCGGCAAGATGGCTATAGTACAAGTTTAGGTTAGGAGTTAATTGTATTTGTTTAAAATTGCAGTTGGAGTCAATTAATTTTTTTAATTTAGTTATGTTGAACATAAGCGGAGCCTCCTTTTATTTTGTAATTCCTATACCTTTTACATTGGGCAGTATAGGAAGGTGTTATGTATTATTGTCTAAGCTATTACCGTTTTAAATTTTTTATGTAGATACTGGTAGTATTTTTCCGGTTGTCTTACTTTTGATAATAATCTATTTGTTATCTCTGTATGTTTTTTGCAGTGTCTCCACTGGATAATATGTGCCAATTCATGACAGATAACATGTTCTAACGTATCACCAGATCCTAATTCCCATGTCATGCCTACAAGTGAATTTAATTCAAAATATAAATAACATTCTTTGACAAAAAATTCGTCTATAGTTATATTATATGTATTATTTTCATCTTTCCAGCAAAGACCTATAGCCCTTTTTTCTTTTCCTTTTAATGTTTCATGATTTAGTATAGTTATAGATATTTCCATAGTGCAACCTATTGAAGTTAAAACTTTTTGGACTGTATTGTTAAAGTATTCTTGCATCGTTAATGGCATTTTGTTCAACTCCTTTGTGAAGGTATGATATGAAATAAAATAAGATATCTAACAAATACATTATATCAAATTGGCCGTTGGCTGTCTATAGGTTGGAGCTAATTTGTTGGGGATATTTATTTTTTGATTGTGTTCCACGTGGAACACAAGTGAGGAACAATTATATTTATGTTTTTTGTCTGAACAAAAAAAGAAAAAGAGCCATTTTTAAGCTCTTAATTTCTCTAATTCTTCTTTATGTTCTTTTAATGATTCCTTAATTTCTTGAATATCTTCCTCTGATAAAGGTTTCTTTTTTCTTACTCTAATTCCCTTATCGTAGTTCCAATCACATTGACAACCTGTTTCAAGTTCTTTCTCTAGTACAGCTATTGTCTGAGGTAAAACTTCCATTTTTCTTTTCTGTATTTCTGCCCAAGTTGATTGTCTGCCATTTCTAAAATCTATTAAAGCCATTTATAAAAACCTCCTTAAAATTTATATTTACATTCTGTCTATTATATTACACTATATGAGCCAATATGTCAACATAAATCTACTCTTAACAAAACAATACTTTGGTGGTGATATTGGAGGGAAATTAGTGTATAATATTGTGTTGTTATGTATAAGTTTATCTAATTATTTTTAAGGTGAAATGACAAAGAAAAAGAGCCATTTTTTAGGCTCTACATTAAATCTTCTACCTTTTGCATTATTTTTAATATTCTATCGTCTAGATCTGAAATTTCGTAAGCTGTTTCTAGTTTACGCATAACATCAAGTAAAATACCTTTGACTTTTTCTTCTTTTTCACCGTTTAGAATCTGCAATACTTTTCTCATTTCTTTCTCTGCATCTTCCCTGGTGTCAAATGGTCTGAGTTGATTTTTATTCCAACTGGTATAAATTATTTTGTCTATTTCCTTGTTTTTGGCTCTTGTGATGCTTGAACCATTTTGACAACAAACAAGAATATGAAACCAATCGCCTATTTTTTCCACCCATACTTTAGGCATTTTAATTTTAGCATTTGTCATATGTAAAACCCCCTAAATTTTATTTTAATTTGCCGTGAGAATAGTATAACATATTAGCGACTAGCTGTATATAGATTTTAGATAAAAACATAGGGAATATTATTTTTAGATTGTTTATACTCTTTAAATAAATTAAAAAGCAGGTGTTACCCTGCCAATTGACTTAATTTATTTTGTAGTTCTGCAATCTCAGTTTTAATTCTTTCTTGCTTTCGCTCATACTCATATTTAGGGATATTCATTTTACCTATAGGAGAAAGTTTATTGTAGTCAAATAGATTATTTTGCAATGTTTCTAATTCCTCAGCTAATTCCTTTATGGCCATTTGCTTAACTTTTAGATCCCTTTGTTCCTGCTCTTGCTGTTCTAATTCCTTTTCTAGTAAGTATTTTTTAAACTTTTCATCGTTAAACTTTTTTGCTGCTTTAAGTTCCTGTTCGTAGTCAGAATCAATTATTTTGTCATTGTTAATGTTATAGTGTTTACTAAAATGATATTGTTGACCTTGTGATAAGTCTTTGTATACTTCATTAGAGATTTTATTACCTGCCTTAATGTAGTCTATTAGTAAAAATTGATTTAATATATGTAGTTGATAATTATTATATAGGATAAGTTAAGATATTGCAAGGAATATTATTTTATTACTCTTTTGCATTTATTACTCTTTTGTATTTAATACTTACATACATTTTACATACAACATAATATATATTTATATAGTTTTATCAAAGTATTTTATAATATATAAGCAATATATTATAGTTAATTTGTGTATAGAATTATCTAATTATCGTTATAGCAAGTCATTTCAGGAATTGCAGGTGTAAATGTATGTGTGAAAGGTTTTAAGTGGTAGTATGGGGACTGTATGAAGGTGTTATTGAGTGGTGTGAGTGATAAGTTTAAGGTTGTTTTTGTTATTTTGTTGTTGTCGCTCCCGGTTGGCTGGATTGGCTGTGTCGTTGTTATTCTGTTATTGAGCAAAAGAAAAAACCAGCTTAACGGCTGGTTTAGGATATTTTACATCTTGTTAATACAGTTTGCTTTTCACCTCTAAATTCGCTGTGGTCTTTGATTGACCCTTTAAGTTTTAAGTTATAACCTGCATTTACTTCGATTCTATCTCTATCATACCATTTCTTACCATTTACAAATTCGCCTATATGCTTTGCTGTTTTCCAAATAAAAATATTGCCGTTATTGTCTAAAAATTTATGAATAAAATTAGTTTGTGAATTCCAAGCTGATATTTGAAATTCATAGCTGGCACTGGAGATGTAAGTTAATTCTAACTGAATTTTCTCCCCTGGTGTGCCTATATAGTTGGAAATTGATTCTTCCTTTTGCTGGGTTGCCTTTTTCTCCGCAATAATTTCCTTTTCTATTGTCTTAAGATAAGCTGGGATAATTGATGCAACAAACCCGAAATCTTTGGGTTTAATTGACTTCTCTTGGCTAAGTAAGTGAATACTGTACATGTAGTCGTTTAGATTGTATTCGGGCATATTCTTTATCCAATTGAGAGCTTTTTCAGCAATCTCCTTGTCATTATCGGTTATGTCTATTGTGTATTTTCCTATTATGTCAGTTATAATTTTTTCAGCTATGTCGCTGGTAGGTAATACTCCTTCCTGTTCTGCTGCTTTAGTTTTGGAAGTGAAACCTCTTTCCCGGATAACGGCTGCTACTATGTTACAATATCTCTGTATATCGAATTTAAGGCCGGATGTTGGGATTCTATCTTCTAAATATTCTTCCTCTGACACGTTAATAATTTCCAGGTATGAGGCGTAAAAATTCGGATCTACATGGCCAAGGAAATCTTTCAAGCAGGATTTTCCAACCATTTTGTATTCGCTTGTATGTATGTTTCTGACAATAAATGTATATTTCCTTCTTCTGTCGCTGTTACAGTGTTCACATATGAGCAATTCTCTATATTCTAGAGGATATACTTTGCCGGGTATGGTCTTAATTAGTGTTCCATTCTCCTTAGCTTCACAACTGGCAATTAATTCCCAACCTTGAATAACTGGTGCAATGCCGGACAATATTACTTTGTGGTGTAAGGTTGTTATGTTATTGTTTTGGTAGTATTTGTTCAAATCATCATCGTTAACTATAGGGATTTTTTCAAAAGATTCTAAAATAGTTAGGGTTATTGGTTCACAGTGTAGCTTTACTGCCTTTTTGTTTAGTTTGTTGATTTTAGCTTCAAGTGTGGAAAAGTTAGCTTCGGGGATAATAAAAGTATTAATTTCCTGTGTTGTTTGTGTCATTCGGGATACCTCCTTTGATGGTTTATGCGGATAACCAAAAACCGAATTTTAAATATATAATTCTGACAATAATATTATATCAAAATAACAGGTGAATGTCTATAAGTTTTAAGATATTTATATTAATATTCTTATAATTAATTTTAGTAAATTTAGTTGAAGGATTTATTATATATTGTATAGGTTTGTTTAATTATTACGTGTAGTTAATTGATATTTAGTGTATCTAATTATATCTAATAATCATTATGCGTGGCGTTTTAAGGTTTTTAGGTGTTAGAGTATGTAAGATAATTTTAATCGGCCTTAAAATGGATTGTGGGAAGGTGTTAGCTGGGTGAGGAAGGAAAGGAAGGATTATAAGGAGTGAAAAGGAGAAAAAGACATAATTAAACCCTGTTTAGTTTTACTTAATTTAATAAGCTACTAAACAGGGTTATTATATTTACATTGTCGGTGAAGGTGTGAAATTATTATCGTTGTCAGATTTAACTATTACACTACCATATTTATTCCGGATTTTATCCATACTTTGCTTACTGCTACGTTTAACCTTTTTCACGCATCCTGCATACCAGTAAAAGGCTTTATGGCTTTTGGTGTATATCATTCCTAGTGTATCTTGTAAAAAATCCTTGATAGGGAACGTCCCTTTACCTCTAACCCATAGCCAAGTGCCGATTATTTCCACTTCTATATTGTTGTATTTTAATAGTTGGTCAATAATGGAAATGAAGTCGTTGGCTTGTTGCTTTGTTTCCGTGTAGCCACGTTCATTCTTTAATTGTTGTGCTAAGAATTCATACTCAGTGTTAATTTCCTTCATTGTTTGGAGTGCTTCAGGTGCTTTGTTGATGTCTGGGTGATACTGTTTTGCTAGTTTGCGATAAGCTGATTTTAATTCCTCTAAAGTGTTAATGTTCTGGAAATGGTTAATTTTCATTATGTAATACCTCCTAATATTATATTTAGTTTTCAAAGAGTTCAAGCGGGTTTTTGTTTGGTTCTTATGTATTTCTTACTGCTTACTGCATGGGTCAATTATATCAAAATAGTTGTTATCAGTCAAGATATTTATTTTATTGTTTTGTTTTAATTTATAGTTATTATATCCAAGTATTTTATATTTGTATAGGTTTTATATCTAATTATTACTCTAGGATAAGTTTTAAGCGAATGTAGGATATAATATACTTTAGATTAATTTTATGTGGCTTGTTGGCCGTCCTGTGAAGGTGAATTTTTGGCTGATGTTATGTGGACTGCTGTTATTGAGGAATAGGGATTTGAGAATTGAGCAAAAAAATAATAGTATAGCTTTGTTGGCTATACTATTATGATTAGTTCCCAGGTGATAGTATAGTATCTGTTATGACCATATTACCGGATTGACTGCATTTTATTATTTTTACAGAGTGTTCCCTTTGGAACAATTTAAAAATACCTTAATGTTACCCATTGTCTGCTGTTATGGGAATATATGGATTTATAATAATTTGTCATAATATCCATAATAATCTATATAACTTTCATTTGAATAATAACATTGATCGTATTCATCATGGATAAAATCACCTATTAATTGGATATTATCAGGTGACATTATAATAAATTTACTTTTTGTGGCATGTGAAATAAGTTCCGCTGTTATAGGGTTAAATAGATTATCTTTGATTTCTGAAAGATAATCTTTGACAAAAAGAATAGTGTCTGAGGTGGATCTGTTATAGGAAGTAAATGGAATAATGCCATTATGCACCATAGCTAAATCTGTTATACATGATTTGACTTTTAATTTATTTTGATTTTTTGTAATCGGGAAAGGGTGACAATTGCTTGCTGTTATACGACCATGAGAAGCTAAGCGAAAATGGATCGTTAGGTTAGTATTTGTTATATTAATTTTTTGTTGTTGGAGATGATCAATTGCTGTCATGAGCGAATTGAAGGACATAAATCCTTTTTGGATATGTACCCGGTTGTCGTGCTGATACATAAATCCAGCTCCATCTTGGTTGTTGTTGAAACAAGTTTTTAATGTTGATATGTCCGGGAGTTGAATGTTAGATGGCTTATGTAAAATTATACACATAATTGTTACCTCCTGTTATTTTGATAGTCTATTATATCACAGACAGGAAATATTAACAAGTGAATTGTTTGATATTTGATATAATTTTAAAAGGTGAAATATGGTAATCTGTTATAGAGATATTGCAAAAAAAATTAAACCCCGGTCAAAGGGTTTATTTATTTTTATATTCTGTTATAAACCTCTTTTTTGTAAGTATTCTTGGAGTTCTGTATATTCATATTCGCTGGCATGAACTGTTACCTTTTCCCAAGTTATTTGTTGGATATCTTGGATTTTATAGTCTCTGCAAATATCCAAAAGCAATTGGCAGAATTGAAGTGTTGCTGCAAAGGTTGTATAGTTTAATGTACCGCGGAAAATTCTGATTTCTACCGTATGAAAATTATCTAAATTGATCGCGTGGTAACGATTTGAGCGTTTTGCAGTTTTAAGTAGTTCGTCGGAATCTGAAGTTAATCCGTATCTTTTAGCCCACTGGTTTAATTGTTTTTCATCCCGACGACTAAATGTTACCAATTTATCCCAGAATATTTCTGTTATGAGTAATAATTTAGAAATATTCAAGTCCTGCTCAAGTTCATTGTTGCCGAATGCTGCACGGGAGATGTGAACGTGCATTCCACAAGTGCCTGCATCGTGGGAGGTGTAACCAAGGTTTTTAGCTTCTTTTAGCAATTCTTCCCAGTCAAATACTGTTAAATGCTGGGATAATGTTGCCGGATGAGAGACTATCTCAAATCCATCATCAAGGCTGCCGTCTTCCTTGATGTAAATTTTATCCTCAGTTTGAAAATTCATAACTTCAAGAAGTCCTTCAGCATTTGCTTCACTTTTTCCTCCTTCGTCTAGTTCAATCTCAATTCCCAAGAAGTCTGAAGTGTTACCATAAAAAATTGGATCTGGCTTATAACTGTATTCATGGATATATTTATCAATATTGTTATAACAATTCTCACAATAGGTACAATCGTTATGGTTGTAGGTTTGATCGTCTTGCAACCACTCCCCACAATTTTCGCAATAACTGGCATTTTCCCAACAACTTTCGCATAAATCCTGACCGTGGTCATTGCTATGTATATCGTCGTTATGATGGACTTCTCCGCACCAATCACAACGGGTAGAATGATTATTAAAACAATCATAACAATAACGATCACCGTTGTTGGTTGTTTCTGCATCGTTAATATGTATAGAGTCGTTACAATGTTGGCAAATAATTATATTATCGTTGTAACATTCTTCACAGTAAGCGTTGTCGGAACTATCATATTTAATGTCGTCGTTATGGGCTAATTCTCTGCATTCGCTACATTTAGTAAAATTTTCGTCAATACATTCTTGGCAATAATAGTCATAGTCAATCTTTGTTAATTCAGAAAGGTTAAATTCGATGTTGCAATGAGCGCAAAGGATAATGTTTTCAGTTGTTTCAGTCATTTTTGCGACCTCCTGTAAAATTATTATATTAACATAGTATTCGCCAACGGCCTTGTATTATCCTTCTTTTTTATTAGATTTTTTAGGATTATTTATTTTTATTTTTTGTTGGTTGGAATGTAAATATTATATATAAGTTTGTTTATATTTGTATAGGTATTTTGTATGTTTGGAAGGTTGATAGATAGTTGATAAATAGTTATTATATCTAAGTTTATATAATTATTGCTGTGGGAGTTGATTTTAGGAAATGTAGGTATTGGAGTAGGTAAAATATATCATAGTGGGCTTAAAATTGATTGTGTGAGGTGTGTATTGATAAGGATGAGCAAAAAAATAAACCCGGTGAAGGGTTTAATATAATTGTATCTATTTATATTTTATTTTTATACTGCTTTAGCTGAATCTGCCCAACGGTATTGATCTAGGGCTTTTGCTTCAGCTTGGTATTTATTTTTTGCTTGTATGCGTTCCAGAAATGAAAATGGTTGGTTATTTTCGTTTTGGGCTGTGATCCATACCCAAAAGTTGGTTGTGTTGTTGGTTATTGTTGTTGCCTCCCGTTTTTATTTTATTGTTTTGTTGCTACTATATAGTATTCGCCAAAACTTTTTTAATACCTTCTTTTTTAGGATATTTATTTTTGTATTTTTTAAATTATTTTAAGTAAAATAATTTGAATTATATTAAATTATGTATATGTTTATACAACTATTTTTAAGTTTTTAAATTATATTTGAAAAATAATTTTTGACTGCGTAAGGAAAATAAAAAAGAGCTGAAAAGTTCTAATTTATAAATTTATTGGGTGAATAGGCTTATATCGTGCCAGGATACGTTTTAAGGGTAGTTTGTATAGTTTAGGTGTTAGATTACCTATTTTAAATTTTAAGTGGGTATATGGTGATTGTGTGAGTGATAATTTATTTTGTTTTTATTTTTATATGCAGTAATGATTGTATGTAGTATTTAATACTATGTGTTCCCCGTGGAACAATTGAGGGATTATTTATTTTGTGGTTGTGTTGGTGGATTGGGTGAAGAGAAAAGAAAAACACTCTTTCGAGTGTTTAAATGTATTTTTCTTTTAATATTTTAGCCGTTAACGTGTATAATTCTTTGTTAATTTCTTGGATAATTTTATCTAAATTTAAATAGTTTATTTGTTGGTCAGATAATCCGAATTCTTGTAAAAATTCTATCAATAATGGTATTGTTAGCATATTTAGTTATTCATCTCCTTTAAATATTTTTTAGGATTCCAGTCCCAAGGTTGGCAATTTGTATGGTTTATTATGTAATCGTATTGTTGTTTAGTTTGGACTTTATCGGGATTAACTGAATAACCATTTCTTTTTAAATCAGCTATAAATTTAGATTTAGAAGGGTATTCTGAATCGATCCGGCAATGCTCTTTAGTTTGTTTATTTTTCACCCAAGCAGAGAATATTGTCATTTTGTGGAACCTCCTTCAAAATTTAAAATTATGTATACTTCAACTACTATTATATCAAATATAAGGGTTATTGTACAGTATTATTTTTATATTGTGTTAGATTGTTTGTATAGTGTTGTAGATAATATAGATGTTAGATAGATTTGTTTATGTATTCTGTAGATATTGTTGGTGGTTGTTTATGGTTAATATGTGGGATTTGATTGTAAAATTGATATGTGTTAAGAATATTATATTATATAAATTTATTTAATTATGTATAATAATCGTTGTGGGAGTTGATTTGAGTAATATTATCCACATTTTATTAACATGGTTGTGGATAAATCCTTTAGTATGGTAAAGTGTTAAAGTAGTAACGTGTTAAATTGATAAAGTGTAATAGTTAAATAAATCGCTGTTTGTTATCTAAAACGAGCTGACAAGACACCTGTATATACAGCTGACAAGACACCTGTTTAAATTGTTCCACGGGGAACATTATAATTATTTTAATATTGTGTTCTACAATTTATATTCACGACAAAATTATTCCGGCGAAGCTGGTAGAAGAATATTAGCCGGATCGATTTAATTAGATTTATTTATATGCTCAATTATTTTATTCTATTTCTATTCTACCCAGCCTCACGACCACGACATCAAATGTAAATATCATTTTAGGATATTATACCACTCACACCTACACAACCACACAAACAATATCCCAACTATTACCACTTCTACCATATTATACCAACTATTCTCCACATAAGGTTTATTATGTAGAGATATTCAGAGGAGATGAGCAGTACCGGGTGGGGTTTACAAATGTTCGGCAAACATATGTTCGTACCTTGACCACATCAATTCTACTCCAACGCCAAAATTATTTTCGAACTTCGACTATCGTCTATTCATCGTCTAACCTCACTATTAACAACTATTTCTATATCCCTCTCACCTTATACATTCTTATACATCTTTCTACATATAATATTATCACACTCTCAAAATCCACCTCCCTAACACTCATCAAATCCATTCACACCAATATTTTTTAATCTTACCACAATCAACTCAAACTATAAATTAAATCATAAACATCGAATAATAATTTAACAATATTTTTTAATTAGATTCTAATACTTAATTTTATTTTATTTTAAATAATCTTCTATATCCTATCAACACTGAATTTATTATCACTTTTACACAACCCAACCAATATAACTAAACCTAATTTGGGTACGTTGGTTCCTATTACAAACCAAATCACCATAAATTTCTTACAATACAACACTTATTACAACATCCATCGGATAAAGTGTATATAATATAATACAACTTGTCCATACTATATGCTTTAAACGCTTATATTATAATACTTTACTTTCAATTATAATTATTAACTCTTATTCCAACAATATATTATCTACTATCAATACAAAAAATAATCCCCATAAAGAGGATTAAATTAATTACTTTACTACTCTATCAATTCTATTTACATTATCTACCTTATTACTCTACTTATCATAATATATATTCACCCATGAACCCCTATAACTATACCCTAAATACCACAATAAACTAAAACTAAATACTCCAAATCCATAGCATATATAACTAATACTTTTAAATAAATCACCTATTCCTAATATATTACTACCACTTATACTTCCTACATCTCCAATATTAAAACCTGCAATACTAAATAATGATAAACTTAATATTGATGATATATACATTATATTCTTTACATTTACATTCACGTTACTAGATTTAACATTCTCATTCTCTAATTTCTCTGCAACATTATTATCCATGTAATATTTCTCCTCTACTTTTGATATTATCTTATCATTTATCTATGCATCTTATCATACCCACCATTATTATTTTTATTCATGCACGTAATAATATTTTTATATTACTATTGTATTAATTATTTAATTAATTAATAAATATATTACTTAACCAATCAATCAACTAATCAGGGGCGTATTAAATAATTTCAATACCTCCTACATACTTTATATCCACATACCACTCAAAATTTTCGTTCCTTTAACTTCTTAGTCTTGTTTGATTTTATAGTGATTATATAGTATTGGACAAGTTTATTTATATTTTCTACAATACGTATTCTAATATATATTCTAACTCATATTGTAATTCATATTCTCATTCATATTGTAGGAATTTATAATTTTATAATATTCTAATGTACAATCTATATAAACACATAAAAATATTCAACCATTTCTGATTGAATCAATAAATAATATTATATTTAATTATCTATTTCTCCTCTTCTATAAAACCATTCTCCTCCATCCATTCAGTTTCTACTTCTAACACTCTATGAACAATTGAATATGGTATTAATGCTTTCTTACTAATATATTTAGCAACTTCCTCTAAATCAATAACTAATTCTTTTTCCATAATTAATAACATCCTTTTTAATTTCATCTACAGTTAAAACAATAAATTTTAAACTTAATCTAACTTCCTTCCCTATACTTTCATCATATATTACAAACTTAATATTATCTTTCTTCTCAATCTCTAATACCTTATCCTTCTTCTTCTCACTATCACAAACAATCAGTACATGAGGGAATCTTTTAACCTTCTTATACCAAAACTCATTCTTATATCTACCTTCTCTATAAATATCAACATACTCTTTAATCTTATTAAACTTATTCCTACTATCTACTCTATCACTTTCAATTATCACATATCTATGTTCATTAGTAACATAATTTCTAAATCCAATTATTCCATCTGCTCTTTGACCACATTTAAAAACATATTCATTCTTAATTTCAACAAATTTATAATATTCCTTAAACTTATACAAATAAAGTAAATTAATATATCCCCAATTTCTATTTATATCATGAATCATAAATTTACTTTTTTTATTTATGAAATAATAATTACATTCATTAATATCTGTCCTAATTGAATTAATTTTACCTTTCTCTTTAAGTATCCTTAATCTCTCTCTACATTTAACAATTCCAAATTTTATATTAGTAAAAAATAAATAATATATTTGTTCTGTTGTTAGTACCTCAAATTGATCTATTACTTCTACTATTAATTTATCTCGGTAATAACCTTTTTGTCTGGTGTTCATATATTTGAAATTGTTCTCTATCAATAGGATCATCTCCATTGCAGAAGTATGATGCTTTATTATGATTACTATTATCTGATAACTTATTAAACATTACTAATCTCTCTTCTGCTTCTTTTCGTTTCAATAACATTGCCTGTAATTCCATCTGCTTAGTTCCATGTTGAAATATCATTCTACCTTTGATATTAGGCAAATAATAAGCATCTGTATTTCCTAATATGGTCATACTAGTACCAAAATTAACACATTTAAATGATATAGCACTGGGAAAGTTGCTCTTTATTTCCATAGGAATTAATTTATCTGATGGTCTTTGCATTGCAATAATTAAATGTACTCCTGTTTTAGCACTTATCATTCCTAAGTCTGCAACAATACTTTGTAATCTCTGTCTTCTATTTTTCATAATTTTATTGTCTGATTTTCTAGGAGAAGTAAATGCAAATTCATCAACAACTAATACAATATATTCTAATTTATTACTAGGATTCTTTTTATTATATTCAATTAAATTAACACAATTATTTTTTACAAGGAAATATCTTCTTCTTTCTACTTCTTGCATTAAATAATCTAATATTATTTCTGCACTATCAAGATTATACCCAAATATAACATAATCTTTTAAATGTACAAAATCAGTCATTGCTAAATCTATAACAATTAATTTAATATTATTATTTTGCATTAATCCATCACAAATACCTGTTAATAAGACACTTTTCCCACTCCTAGTTACTCCTCCGATTATAAGATGTACTATATCAACTAAATCAACAATTATATTCATACCATTAACTCCTACACCTATAGGCAAAGGAATAACTTTATCTATATGCTCAATATAATTAAAGTTATATCTGTATATTTCAGGTATAATACCCTTAATAATTTCCATCATTAATAATCCTCTTCTATTTTCTATATTAACTTGTGCTGTCATAGAATCAGAGAAATATTTTACTTTATCAATTATTAACTTATAATTTAATCCATATGGCAATTTAAACATAACTTGATAATGATTATTATTCTTTTTATTTGTTGCTATATGATAAGGATATTTACCTTCGGAATTATAACAATTAGTTTGTATAAATATATTCTCTATCTCTGCTTCTATACTTCTACTTTTCCTAGTTCTAATTAACTTCTTTACTGAAGTTTTTAAATCTTCTTTCTTTTCAGGTTTAAGTGGTTTGTATCCTAATTGTAAATCCCACATATATTTATCAAATTTATCCTTTAAATCTAACTTATACTTCTTCCAATTTTCTTTTATTTCTTTTCTGTCCAATTTAACCACCTACTATTCTTTGGTTTATTTAAATAATCTTTAAATCCTTTTATTTTTTCAATAACACCTCTTCTTATACTTCCATCTCTACTTTTACTTATATCTTCCATTAATCCATCAATTATTTTCCCAAAACATCTACCATCTATTTCTGACATTTCTTTACTTCCCATATCACGATATATAATTCTTTCCTCACCTTTATCATTCTTAATAGTTACAGTAAAACTTCCAGGTGTTTTATCATCTGTAATTTTAATATTTTCATTATACTTATCTTCTTTCTTATTAATATTAGAATTTTGTTCATTTTTATTGATTACTTCCTCTTTTTTGTTGATATTATTGTTAATATTATGCTGTTTTTGCTCATTATACTGTTTATTTTCATCATATATCTTATTTTCATTATAATTATATGTTTTTTCATTAGAATTATCTAAATCTTCCTCTACATTTACTATAATTGGCATCTTTTTATCATTAATGATCATATCACCATAAAATTTATTACCATATTGAGTTTCTTCATGTTTATAAATCTTGGCATCTATCACTCCATGTTTAGCAAATAGTAAATTATTCATACTAAACATAACGAACAATGCCATTATTCCTACTATACATTTATTGATAAATATACTCTGTATCATTATTAATCACTCCTCTTTATTTTTATCATACTTAACTTTAGGATATTGATTAATAAATTTTAATTTATCAGGTAATCTATCATTTAATTCTTTATCAATATATTTATCTATATCTTCTTGAGTATATAATTTGGCAGTTGGATCAATATATTTCTTAATATAATCTATTTTATTTTCTACATATTCTTGTTTTCTTTGCTCTTCTTCTATTAAAGGTAATACTTTTTCCACAATAACACTTAAACAAGTAAATACAGTTATAATTATTATCATTTTTGCCATATTCCTTTTACTTAATGCTCTGCAAGTTACGTACCCAAATGCACCTATCAATATTTGTATCATTAATTGAGGTAGACATAAACAAGTTATTACAAATAATAATATAGGTATAATTAATAACATATTATTCTACTCCTTTAATCAGTCAATAATATAAATGGTTCTGCTAAAATAGTCCAATCACTAGGCATCCATACTTTATTCCAAAAATAAGATGTTTCTAAAGACCAACCAGTATGATAATAAGAAGAATAATAACCCAATATATAATCCATTATTAATCACTCCTAAAATAATGCTAATAATTTATTTACTATTTCAAATCCAGTATTTAACATTATTAATGTGGCAATAAATGTGGCAACTATACCAACTAATACTGCAAAATTTTGTTTACCTATAATTTTACATATTTGTTCTCCTATAAAAGCGGCAATAGCAGCACCTACAATTAATAATATAGCAAATCCTGGTTTACCATAACCAACAGTTTCTTTCATTAATTCTGTAATAGTTATAGCATAGCAAGGTGTGGGGCATAGTAAACAAATTAGGATGAAGATATATTTGCTCATTAACTTATACCTCCTAGAGATGATATATTTATTATTAGTTTAACTATCATATATAATATAAATATTAATCCTATTGTTGTTGTAATTAATCTTATATAATTTTGTTTTTTTCTATCATAGTACCATTAACTATCCAATTAAAAATTGATAATCCTAATATAATTAAAATATTATGAAATATGCTAGAATTAACAATATTCATATCACACCTCCAATTTACTATTAATAAATTTCTGTGCATATTTCTCATCAACATTAACAATCATTTTAACATTTTTAAATTGTTTATTCATTTCACTGAAACTACCAATATTGTTTATATAAAATATTTCATCTGCATGGAATTCTTCTCTAATAAATTCTTCTACAAATTTTCTTGGTAAGAATTTAACTTTTATTAATTCATCAATTAAATCAGTAATGTCTAAAGTTACACCTTCAGTAGTAGAATTGTACCATAGTAAATAAGTTTTCATATAATCTCTCCTTTTATAAATATTTTTACTCTTCCCAACTTGCATTAATACTTTCCATAATATCATCTGGCATAATCTCAATAAAAGATTCTAAAATACCTAATAATGCAAAACAAGCATCCATAACTTTATCATATTTATTTTCAATATCTAAATTATCATTGGCATCTAATTCATTTAGTTGGCTACTTGTAAATTCACAAAACTTTTTATATTCTTCCTTTTTCATTAATTCATACCTCCATTATTTTAATTTTGGATTATCCCATTTAATTGATTTAGATTTATTAATTTCTGTTTTTCTATTAATATTTCTAATTTCAACATTATCCGTATTGGATACATTCTTAATAAATGGATCTTCAGCAATATCTTTAGTTAATAAATTATTCCTCAATGCATTTCTAATAAATTCAGACATGTTATTATTTTCGTATTTACTGAGAAGTAGGATTAATTCGTTATCATTTTTCCTGTTTAACCTAAAACTAATCATCATTGATAAATCACTCTCCTCTTTGATTTTGTATGACATTTATATTTAATTATATTTGACTGTATGACATATTATACATGGTAATATTTGGTGCATGACAGGTGTATGACAAATTATAAATATTATAATATTATTTTTATATTACTATTGACAACAATAATATTATTATGGTAGAATAATTCTACAAATAAATTACAAAAGGAGTAGATAATATGAAAAATAAAATTGAGCAATACAAAAATTATTTAATTAATCAAGCAAAATCAAATAATACAATATCATCATATGTGTCAGACTTAAATCACTTCTTTACATTGTATAATGAGATTAGTAGGGATTCTATTATTAAATATAAGGAAGAGATTAGTAGTTTATCATCTTCCTCTATTAACAGAAAATTATCTGCAATTAAATCATTTAATGAATTTTTATTAATGTTAGGATTGATTGATAGTGTGAAAATTATAAAGCGAGATTTCATTAAAATAC
>Ga0209728_1000315_pt1 | contig 43481 bp, 84 predicted proteins | sample RifGroD1_FD_183997 | JGI IMG/M metagenome (GOLD analysis project Ga0209728, IMG submission 183997) | Groundwater microbial communities from Rifle, Colorado, USA - Groundwater D1 (SPAdes) (version 2) | ecosystem: Environmental > Aquatic > Deep subsurface > Groundwater | place: Rifle, Colorado... | reverse complement strand
AATATCTAAGGATAAAATAAATAAAGTATTATATAACAAAAGAATAATGAATATTTATAGCGGTATGAAAACAAGATGCTATAATCCTAATTCCAAGAATTATAAATATTATGGAGATAAAGGAGTCATTATTTGTGAAGAGTGGTTAAATGATAGAAGGTTGTTTTATGAATGGGCAGTTAATAATGGCTATAGCGATGAATTAACAATCGATAGAATTGACAATGACGGGAATTATTCTCCTGATAATTGTAGGTGGGCCACATGGGAACAGCAAGCCAATAATAAATCTAATACTGTATATTATAGATACGAAGGGAAAATAAAGTCTTCATTGGATTGGTGTAAAGAAACTTGGTTAACTTTTGAAACATTAAAGAATATATTTGATATACATATAGTACATTAAAAACAGGCGAACAATTTAGAATAAAATGTCGAACATATGTACTATTTTTGTTATGATAGTTGTTGAACAGTAATTTTTCCCATGATATAATATTAAAAGGAGGTATTAAGAAAATCAAAATACAATTTGTAGTAATTTCCATAAAATAAAATTAAAGGAGAAGTGAGTGCATGGAATGTTGCAAAAAAGAAGAAAACGAACAATTAATTTGGGTTATTAAAGATCAAAATGGTAATTTTGCTAATAGATCAAGCATAAGTAAATCGAGTAATAAAAAATGGCAATACATAGCATTTAAAACATTCTCCCAAGAAGCAAGGGGGCATACGACCAAAGAATATGCTGAGAAAGCATTGGACTTCTTAAACGAAAAGAAAGCAATTGCCGGATTTGATTTTTCCTTTCATATAGAGTGTCTTAATTTAGAGAAAATAATTGATGAACATATGGTATTCCAAGGTAATAATTTGGTTGTTTATGAGAAAGAATTATCATTAACTCCTTGTAGAATGGAAAAGACTTGTATATTTTCATGTTTTCAAAACCTTGTTTCTTTAAACGCAATCTAATTGCGTGTTCATAAGTATAATGAACCACTCTGATCACATCGAGAAGAGTGGTTCATTATAAAAATAAGTATTATTTCTTGACATCATTAGGAAGTCTATGGTATTATATTATATAAGTATGATAGTGATGTGAAGGAGTGATATTTAAATGTTAAAAGAAAAATCAGTTGAGTTAATTCAAGAATTGAACGTTTTAATTAAAGAATATGCATCGAACGACAAGGTAAGAAAAATAATTGTTGAAGAGTTTGACAAAAGAAATATGAAGGGTAGTTTGGCAGTTGGTATTCTAAATAAAAACAGAGAATTATCCACATTAGATATTGATGAAAGTAAAGATTTAATAATGTTATTTATTTTTACCATGAGTATGTATAATGCATTGACATATAAGGAGTCAGAAGATAAAGAACCATTGGGGAAAATTGAAGAGATATTAAGAATTGATCCCAAAAATTATTTTAATGAAATTGAAATTGAGAACTTAAATGATTATAAATTTGAAAAGAAAGTAGATAAAAAAGACGAAGTTATTGTTTTTTCTAAAATGAACAGAATTGCCCCTGGATTTTATTCTGGATATATATCAGGAAAACATTTTGCTGAATTAGATGCTGGAAATGAATTTATCTATAATTTTAAGACGCAACGTGACCCAATTATTGATGTATATGGAATGAAACGAATACATTTAAACAAAACAAATGCAAAAGAAATTAGAGATGGTGTTCTTTCGGGAGATCAATTCCCCACTACTATAGTAGTGAATGTTCTTAAAGATGGCACAGATGAAATATATTATGATGAAAAAACAGGTGATCTGTCTATTATATCAGGAACTAAAAACCTTGTGGACGGTATGCACCGGAAGGTCGGAAACAGCTTGGCCTACGCAATTAACCCTGATCTACAGTTTAATTGGTTGTTAGTTGTAATAAATTATAGCGAAATTAGAGCACAAAAGTATATGGTAGAAATCAACAAACAACAAAAAATGAAAGAAGCGCATGTTAAGAATATGGATACTTCAAATCTTGGTAATGTGGTTGTAGATGCAATTAAAGATATTGATACCTCTGAATTTGCAGATCAAATAAAGGATAATGACAAAGAAATTGGTCATTTTGAACTTGAACATTTCGGCATGGCAAAGAAGTCAACATTGGCATTAGCTATTGAAGAATGTTACGGTGATAGACTAACTAACAAACTTCAAATAAGGCCCATTGCAAAGCATATAGCAAATGTCATGGATTATATCATTGGATTGAATGTTGAAGCGTTCATGGAGCATCCTGAAGCAACTCAGAAGGTAAGTTACATTAATCATAAAAATATGTTTGCAGGATATGTTGCATTATCTGAACGTTTATATGGTGTTAAAAAGTGGGAAGATATACTTGAAGAGATTTTAGATAAAATAGATTTTAGTATGGAAAATTCATTCTGGGATGATATTAAATTAAATAAAGAATCAGATATGAAAAAGTCAACACGCACTAACTTATATAAATTCTTTCAAAAATTAATTTAATGGAGGTACTTTGAAATGACTAAAATTGAAATTACCGATAACGAATCGCAAACTGAAGAAATATTAGTATTTGAAGTAGATCCAGAAGTTAAGGAAGAATTTTTAGAAAAGCAAATGAAATCAACTAGAAGTTATTATCGATACATCTTGCAATTAGCAGATGACTTCGAAGTGAAACTTGGGAAGGAAATCTACAATTTTAACACAGAAGAAAGAGATGAGTTGTTGATTGTTCAATATAAGAACAAGAACACATTTGCATTTCAGTCTGTTTTATCTCCTTTAAAAACCTATGTTGATTTCTGTATAGCACCTAAGAATTTAGTAAAACACAATGAGAATCGTTTCGCCAATATTCTTACTTCTAATTATAAATCGTATATCAATGTGCAAGCAAAAGAAAATTCTTATATTTCACTATCTGAATGCCGAGAACTTCAATTCAGATTGAAAAATTATCAAGATAGACTAATCTTGGAATTATCAAGCTTAGGAGTTAGAGGGCGTACTGAAAAAGGAAATACTCTTGAAGAATTAGTTAATCTAAAACAAAGCGATGTTAAATGGGAGAAAAAGAGATTATATCTTACTAAAAACAATGGTGAATTAAGATGGATTGAAGTTGATGATTATACTTTAAATCTAATAAAAAGAGTAATTAATGAAGACTTTTATATCGCTAACAATGGGTTAAAAACTAAACCAAATGATGACGGAATATACGAAGAAACTAATAGAGGAAGAATAATTAATCCAAGTGAATATGTGTTTAGGACTCCAGGAAAGAATAAATACGGTAAAGTAGATTATCAATTCTTTGCCAGCAGAATACAACGGATGCAAAAGTGGTTGGGTAATCCTTATATTAGTATTAGTAATCTTTATTTTTCTGCAATTATTGAATATGCTAAAGAAGAAAAGAAAAAGAAAGGCGAACTAACTAAGGAAGATTATATCAAAATTAATGAAAGGTTTGAATTTGGAGAAAATGGGGAAAAGTATCTCTTTAAGACTAAAGAATTAATTGCAACTTATTTGGATGATGAGAGGTAAATATTATGCAAAATACATTATCTGAGATGTGGAAAAAATACAATTTACTTCTCTCTTTTAAGAATGAGATGAATAAACGAGGATATCCATCAAAGGATTTATATAGCATTGAAACACAAATAGGTATTTTGATGCTATTGATTGAAATCGAAAGTATAAATGTTTTGGAAATATTACTAAAAGGTAAGACTTATTTTAGATTATTAAAAAAAATTAATAGGGGGATTGAGTATTTATATGAAATTATAGAATCTCCAGAAGATTGGATATTGAATAAAATTGAGAATGATTCAGATGCGTGGATTGATTCAGATGTGTTAATTTTTACGTGCAAAAGTTCTACTGCTGTATTTAGCAGGCTGTCCCGTAAGAGTGATGGAGCAAAATATGTTGATGGAAAATTTCAATAAGGAGGATTGTTTATGAACGTAGGAGAAAAAATTTGTCTCTATAAGGAAAGATTAAATTTTAGAGACTATCAAGAATTTGGCAGAGCAGTAGGTATTAGTGGAAATTGGATCAATGAAACTTCAAAAAAGTCAGAAATTAAACAAATTAACGACTTAGGTTATCTTGTGAAATTATGCAAATTTTTAGGTATTACAATTGATGAATTTTTAAGAGATGACAAAATTGAAACTGGTGAATTAAATGAAATAGATATTATTGATATAAATTCAGAAGATATTGGAATTTTGATCAATAATATGATAGCATTGTTACAGAAGGAGGGAATAAAAATGAACAATGTAGCAATGAACGAAAAAAGCAAAGAAGTTTGTATTGATTCATTAAATGTGGTAAAAACACTAGTTAAACAACATTTATAAAGGATGTGAATATAATCATGGTATTCAAAGGAAGATCAACTGATACATTCGAAATAGATGATATAGAAGTTTATCAGTTAGTAAAAGAAGGTTCTTTAAGGTCATATCCAAGTGGATTTTGGGATGGAGTTACAGCTTCCAAAACTGCTGAGAAAATAACAAAATATGTTTTCAAGGATATTTTAAATTGGTCTATTGATGATATTAAGGTAAAAGTCACTAGAGAAATATTTGAGGAATATAAATTAGTTGGAATGCTTAAAAATATATATGATTCCAGCATGTATATATGCTTAGGTGAAGTATATCCTGAATTAAAAGAATGGGCAAGCAAACAATATCAAACTAATGAACATGCTGATTTTGTCCATAGAAAATATTCAGATGACGAATTGATTTATATTCTTCAAGAGAAGTCAAAGGAATTAAATAGAATCCCAAAAGGGGTTGATATGAAAACACCAAGTAGTGCTATTTATAGCAGTAGATTTGGTTCATGGGAAAAATCTTTAATGAAAGCAGGACTAATCGAAGACATTTATAAAGATGTTGATTTTAAAAATAATTCTAAAGAATCAGTTATATATCATTTAAAGGAATTATTTGCAGAAAAGGAAAGAGTATTAGACAAGGATGAAATATTCGCTATTTATCCTGAAGGATTAATCAAAGAATACTTTGGGACTTACAATAAAGTTGAAAAAGTTATTATAGCAGAATATTCTAAAAAAGAACTTATCAAAATATTAAAAAAGAAGAAAGAAAAATTAGGTAGAATTCCAAGTAACAAAGATATGAAGTTCCCAATGGCTATTGTATTTATAGATAAGTTTGGTAGTTGGCAGGAGGCGATTGACAAATTGGAGAAAACTTAAAGTGTTTGAATATTGAGGTATTGTTGCAATATCTCAATAATACATAGGATTGTAATTAATTAAAATATAATAAGAAAGCGAGTTAAGCAATGAGGAAAAATCCACTAAAACATACTAAATTATTCGCTGCTTTTGTTAGTGTATTTATTCTCGTAAGCAGTACAAATGGAAATCATGTTGTAAATAAAGATATAAATAATGCTAATCATATTAATTATGTGAGGAGTGATGTTTGTGAAGTCTTAAAAGAACTAAGAAAGCAATACATAGTGGTTAAAACTAAGAAAGAGACAATCAGTGAAGAAAATAAACCCATATTTAAAGTGACTAGTTATGATTTATCTATCCAATCCTGTGCCAAATCAAGAGGAGAAAGTGGTTTTGGTATCACAAAAAATGGTACAAACTTAAAAAATAAGTCATGGGAAATTACTAATGCTAGATTTATATCGGTTGATCCTAGAGTAATTCCATTAAATAAAAAAGTAAGATTGACATTTATAGATCCAAAACATAAGAAATACTCAGACAATTACACAACAGTCGATATTGGCTCAGGAATAATTGGAAATAGAGTGGATTTGTTTCTAGGAGATTTTCATAGTAGTAAACCGAGTAAAAAATCAATTGATTTCGGTGTTGGATATGCTACAGTAACAATTTTAGAAAACTAGCATATTATGTGAACAAATTACTAAATATAAAAATAAAATTAGAAAGAAGGAAATTAATATGGCAAGCATAGCAAGTATCACAGAATTTCCTGTAAAGAATGATTATAATGCAATGATTGGTTTAGAATTTCGCGATCTTAAAGATAGAATTGCAAAAACTGAAATATTAAAAAGAGAAATGATAAGAAAAAGAAAATTAGAGAAGAGAGATTTTAGAATTACTTATAAAGATAATGGTATGCTCTATTGCGAGTTTTGGGATAAATCAATATATTATTAATACATAATGAAAAGACAAAATTAAATATTCTTAACCCACTGAATTTTCAATCTTAGTTCGTATAAGTTAATAAAAGGACAAACTAAATAAAGAGAAGAGAGAGTGAAGATTATATGATTATTACTGAAAGCGTAGAAATTACAAGAACTGAACAAATTGTAGTAGGAAAATTGTGTAACAAATGTGGAAATGTATTTAGTTCTTATGCTGAAAATATAAAAACATCAAATACTGATTTAGGTGAGTATGGAAACTGTAAATCAGAGATATGCGATAATTGTTGGATAGAGTTTATAAGAACATTTTCTATAGTACCAACAGGTTTTAAAAGCAACCCACAATTTACATCATCTTTTGATTTAGACCATGATTTACACCAAAAATTATTCGTAGAGTGGCAAGAAACAAATGTATGGAATTGCGATGAAAATCCGTGGAAAGATTATTATGAAAACTATGATGAATTAATATCAGAAGAGGAAGAGTATGAGGAATACAATGAAGAAATCTCAGATGCTATAGAGAATCGAAAACCCTTACATACTAATCCTTTTAAATTAGTAAAGTAATCATAATATAGGGCACAATGTATATTTTGATTAAATAATAAAGGAGAGAAAAAATAATGAAAGTAAAAATTATAGTAAATGCTCCATCTAGTAGTAATGCCTCAGATATCAGTAAATATATTGGTAAGGTTTATACAGTCGAAAATGATAGAGTATATGATGATGGTTCTATTGGAGTAGATTTTGGTGATACAAATGGATCTGTAAAAGTTTATAAGGGAGAATATCAAATTATCGAAGATATTGACAAAGAATTGCTTAAATTTGTTAGTGAAAATTGTCCAGAAGATGTTTATTATCAAGATATATTGGATTTTATTTTAAAACATAGGGTAGTATTGGTTGATTTATTGCAGTAAAATTGGAGATTAATTCCAATATAAAAGGAGGATTATATTATATGGAAAATAAAGAAGATATATTATTTGACGTAACAACATTAAAAATAGGCGATATAGTTAATTACTTTGCTCATGATAATGGAAAATATTTTGCTGAGCAGGGAGAGATTAAAAGTGAAAATATCTATAAAGATGGTGTAGAAGTTCATGGAGAAGGTTGGAAACAATATGTAGGAAAATGGTTTATAAATAAAGTGCTCCGAAATGGAATAGTCATATTTGAAACACAATACAACGAATTTTAGATTTAAAGGAGAAAATTATATTATGAAAATAAGAATTATTAAAAATTTTCCATTAGAGGATGGTGCAAGTGATATTAGTAGACATATCGGAAGTATTTTTGAGGTAACTAATGAGCAAGAAAATGGTAATATTTATATTGATGATGGCGAGGGTGACGAGTTGATGTTATACAAAGGTGAATATGAAGTAGTTAAGGAATAATATAATTAATTCAATAAAGAAAGAAGGAAATAACATGTTAATAAATAAAATTAAATCAGACGCTCTTGAAGCACGTAAGGCTCGTAAAACTGATACGGCAACATTATTAACAACTCTGTATTCTGAAGCTTCTATGATAGGAAAGAATGCAGGAAATAGAGAATCTACAGACCAAGAAGTATTGCAAGTCATTGAGAAATTTATTAAAAATGCAAATGAGATTCAAACAATTCTTTTGAAAAATAATAAGAACACATGTAATATTGTTTCTGAAATTAAAGTTCTGAGTAAGTATTTACCTCAGAAAATGAGTAGAGAGGAGTTAGAGAATGTTGTTAGAGATATTATAGAAGCATTGAAAGATATTAATTCAGAAGTGCAAATGGGTAAAGTTATGTCTGTATTGAAGAATTCCTATGGTGGTATGTACGATGGTAGAATTGCTAGTGAAATTGTAAAGAAGGAGTTGGTGAAATAGTGACAAGAAGCACTCAAAACTATTCTGAATATTTTTCTACAAGATGCTCTTATTGTCATAAAGAATTATATCCTTTATATCATGGGGAGGGTTGTTGTAATCTATATATTTGTAACTGTGAAGAAGCTAAAGAAGAATTGAAACTACATCCTAAACTAGATGATTTAGAAAAACAAATTAATGAAATTAAATCTAGTTTTCCAAAAGTAGATTATGATAAAGCAAATAAGATACAATTAGAAGAAGAGATAGAAAATTTAAAATCAATGTATGGAAATCAAATGACTAATTTATCGCATAAAAAGGAGAAAACAATGACTAGAGAAGAAATAGTAAATATGAAGGATAGAGATGAAATCAATACCTCTATCGCAAAAATTCTTTATGGATATAGTGTGTACGAAGATAGTTATAGTGGGGATTGGTATTATAAAAGTTTACATCATGATCCAATATTAGTTCCTAATTATTGTGAGGATATGAATACAGCGTGGGGAGTTTATATGGGAATGATGAAAGGGTATTTTAGCGGAAGAAAACGCTTCTATGATGAACTACAGTTCCTAACTAAAACCGAATGTGGTTTAACTGCCTATCCTGATGTATTTACATCACTAAGATACAAAATGCCGGAATCAATATGCAAGGCAGCTCTATTATCAAAATTATCAAAATGAGAACCCTTGCTACATAAGGGTTTCCGGTTACACCATATCTCATAAATTCTATGATTTATTTTAATTAATAAAAATATAAAAAATTTAAGAAAGAAGGAAATAAAAATGTTAGAACAAATTATCAAAGAAGAAATCGAAACTATAATTCAAGAAAAAGGATTAACTAAAATCATAAAAGACATTGTTCGTCAAAAAATGTCAAATGAAAATATTCAACAAATAATTGAAATGGAAATTGATAAATTATTGCCTGAAGCAATATCAGAAAGTGTGAGATATCAAATTGAAGATAATGAAGCAATTCATGATATGGTGTATGATAAATTAAAAGATTTGGTTAAGGATAAAATTTCTGATTGGAAATTATAAAAGGAGGAAGTAATAAATAAATGAGAGATCCAAACAGAATTGATGAAATAATTGCAGCATTACGTGATTGTTGGAAACAAAATCCAGACCTTAGACTTGGACAGTTAATCTATAACCTTAATAAATCAGGAAATAGAGATATATTTTATCCTGAAGATGATAAATGGTTACAATGGATTAAAGAAAGTATTTAATAGGAGAATGAGGAGGATAATTGAATGAAGAAATTCACTATCCTCTTGGTTGTTGGAGTTTTATTTGCTACAAATATTTATTGTAAGTTAAATGATTTATCTGTACCAAAACCTATGCCAGTTGAACAAGTGCAACTAAGAGATTATCAAAAAGACATTGAAAGAACAGTAGAATTAAAGAAGATGCAAGACCCAACTATAATCCAAAATGAATTAAGAAAAGTAGGTGAAATCACTTCATTAAAAGGTAAATATAATTATTTTAGCAAAATAACTAACAAAGATAAATTCTTTGATAAATTCACATTAAGAGAAATCACTCTTGACTTTGAGTATAACTTTGGAATTGGAATTAATAGTCTTGAATACATAAAAGTATTAAAAATAGAAGATGGAAAAGTATACATAAACATCCCAAAGAATCGAATCCAACTTATTTATATTGAGCAAAATACTCAAAACTCTAAAATTACAGATGGAAATACAATGTTTATGTTTGATCAATTTAGTCCATCTGATACTCAAATATTATCAGCACAAGCACAGCAAAATGTTGTAAATGCAATTGGAAAAGATAAGAAATTGTTTAATGATGCTATGATTAATTTGCAAGAAGATATTGAGGGGTTGGTCTTAGGTTTGGGTTTTGAGCAAGTTGTGTTTAATGTTATTTAAGAGAAAGAGGGAATAGAAAAAGACCTCACCCAGAAGGCAAGGTTGATGTAGGACTAGAACGTTTTAGTTGACGATAGTTATAATATCCAATTCATAAATTATTATACAAAGAAAGGAGACAATAAAAAATGAGCAGATTAATTCTTACATATGAGCTTAATGAACATCAACATGATATTCTATGGAGTGATACTTGCCCATTTTGTAGTTCAAAAATAATTGACGTTCAAAAAACAGAAGATTGTGCATGTTGGTTTTGCAAATTTTGCGATACTTATTTTAGAATGGAATAAATAACAAAGAAATGGAGGAGTGAATAAAAATAATGAAATGTATAAAAGAGAACTGCGGTTTATCATATTTTTCAAATAATTGTGGATTTTGTGATGTACTCAATGCTTTTGTTTTTGCAGTCGAAAATAATGAATTAAAATGTTCTTTGCCAGATAAAATTTCACAAATGGAAAAGGAATTAAATCATTATAAATGCGCTTTGGATAAGGTTATTGTTTATCATGCGAAGAATTGCAATCAAGATAGTGAAGGAATAAAGATATGATATGTATAGGTGAAAAATGTAGTAGTTATAATACAGACTATTTTTATCCAACATGTCTAGAGACAAATTGTAGGATAAATAAGGGTGCAAAATGTAATCTGCTTGAGAATATTAAAAAATCTAGAGATGAATTAATTAGAAAATGTAGATTATTTGAAGATATTTTCGAGATTGATGTTGAAGATTGGAATGATTCAATTGATAAAATTAGACCCGAATAAGTGGCAAGATGCTTTATATTGGTATGAAGATGAACCAGATGTGTTTAAGTTTATGAGGGAAAATGAAGATATGATTGTTAAATATTCTTTAGAAAATGGAATGAGCATAAAGGATGGGATTAATTATTTGTTTAAGATTAGGAATTAATCCAAGAAAAAATGTATCGTATGGGAAAGGAATGAAGTATTAATGAGTATTAAACCATTAATTGAACTTATAACTTGTGAATCAGGGGATTTTGAAGTATTGCAAGTAAATCTAGGCGAAGATTTTATTCGAGAAGGGCATAGAATTTCTAATCAAGATTGGATTAATTTATTAAAGGAGTTAGGTTATCCAGTTACTAAGAAATGTTTGTCAGATGAAAATATGGAATATGGTAATTATAATGTGGAAGGGATTGGTCATTAAATGGAAGAAAATAAATTTCCAATTTATAAATTCTATGCAACTTGGGATCAAGATAATTTTGAGAATAATGGCACAGGATACTCAATTATGTATAAAGAAAATCCATCTGCTAGTCAATTAGAAAATGAATTACAAGAGTTTAAACTTGGTATATTAGCAAAACATAATGGAGTTGTATTTAAGAATGCTGAATATGAATTTGTAGAAGATGAAACTTGGTGTTGCAATTGGTTTAATCATTATACTTATAATCAATTTGAAACTGATTCTGAGGCGAGACAAAGTTTTAGAGATTTTGTAGACAGGAAGAAACAATTGAATCATAAAAATGGGCATATATTTAATAATATGAATCCTGATTCTAAAGAACCTTATTATTGTTTAATGGGAGCAGAGGACTATTATAGGTGGAAACTCTGTAGATGTGAGCATTGTACAAAATTGGGGGAAATTACGATTGATCATTAAAAACAAAACCTTGTAACCCTTGGTATATAAGGGTTTATAAAATCATCAAATGGCATAAAAGAGAAGTTTTAAAGGATTATGAGTAATAAATAATTTAGCGGAGAACTTGCAAGTTTACATAGATAGCGTAGCTACGCCTCCCTGATCAGGAGGAGAGAAAATATTTGTTAGTAGAAAATTTACCACTAAGTATTGCACAAATTATTAATAAAAAATTAGGTGAGGATTGGATTATTTTTGAAAGTGGGATGAAAGAAAAAAGTCATCGTTGGGTGACACTAATTGACCCAGAAGGATATTGGTATAATAAAATTATGACAGACAATATTAGAAATGGTAAACTTCCACAAAAATTTAATGTATGTAATCCATATACAATATATAATATTAGATTATGGTGCAAATTAAATGATAAGCCATTTGAATTGATCGGAGATGAGTATAAAGGAAATAAAATAAAATTAAAGTGGAAATGTAAAAAATGCAATAGTTTTTTTGAAGTAAATTGGCATAATATTAGTAGTAGTGGGCAGGGATGTTCCATATGTTCAGATGGAACATCATATGGAGAAAAATTTATATATTCAATGTTAAACCAATTAAATATTAAATATATACCAGAGTTTAATACTGATTGGACACAAGGTAAAAAATATGATGTGAATATACCTAGTATAAATGGGATCATTGAAATTAACGGTAGACAACATTACGAAGAATGGGGGTTTTACAGCATTAGGTAGCAGAAGTTTAAAAGAAGAACAGGATAATGATAAACTTAAAGAGAAATTAGCTAAAGAAAATGGTATTGAATATTATATAACTATAGATGCAAGATTATCAGAATCTAATTACATAAAGAATAATATAGTTAATAGCAATTTATCTTTAATATTTAACTTATCTAATATTAATTGGGACGAATGCAATAGATTTGCTACAAATAGTTTAGTTTTAGTTGCTTGTAATTATTGGACAAGTGGAATTCGTGATACATTTAAGATTACAATAATTATGAATATGCATCGTGGAACAATAATAAGATATCTTAAACAAGGTGCTATATTAGGAATTAGTGATTATAATCCTATTGAAGAAATTAAAAAATCATCCTTGAAAGGCCCAATAAAAATAATATGTTTAACAACGGGAGAAATTTTTAATAGTATTTCAGAAGCATTTCATAAATATGGTATAACAAATATTTCAAATTGTTGTTTAAAAAAGTATAAGTGTGCAGGTAAACATCCAGAAACCGGAGAGAAAATGGTTTGGATGTACTATGATGAATACACAAAATTGCCAGAAGCAAATTAATACATAAAACACACCTCTCTTATGCTCGTTTATACTTTCCAAATGCTCTGTTTCACAAAACTGTAAACCAAATCAAATTGTGATTTTAATTGAAATGAATTGAAAGGAGATTATATGGATGAATTTGAAAAGCTAAAATATGATGGCGATTATCGTACTTATGGATATTACAAAACTCATAAACTCAAAAATAATCAAACAATAGGTATATATTTTTGGAAACATGAGCAAAGCAAATCTAATGATTATGTAATATTATTAGCAATAGCAAATAAGAAGAAACATCTTAGACAATTAATATTAGGTGAAAAAGATATATTAACCGATCATGAAACTGGAAAATGTGGTTTGGAGGGTTTGCTGTGGGCAAAGAATCAGATTATTGAATTTGAGAATTCTGATTATTGTAAAGACGGAGATTTTATTAGCGTGTATTGGACAGATAATAGAAGGAGAGATGTGTATGAGCATGGATTAAAGAAATTAGGGTTTGTGATTGGATATCGGGATGGTAGGAAATGTTTGAGTAAAAGGGTTGTAAAAGATTAGTAATTATTTGAGAAAATACTAAATACAAATCAAGAAATAAAATTATTTGACAACGACCTTGTTTGTATGGTATATTATGTATAGTAGCAAATGAGGTCTAAATTTTAATAGAAAGAAGGGGATAAGTAAATGAGCAATGTAGATCGAATTAAAGAGTTAGTAACACAACTTAATATTGCCTGTAACATCTACTACAATAACCTTAATGAAGAAAATATGGGCAATAGAGAGTATAATTTATTATTTGATGAATTAGAGTCCTTAGAACAGAAATCAGGATTAATTATGAGTAATTCACCTACACGCAGAGCTGGATATCCTGTAGTATCAGATTTGCCAAAAGTAAAACATGAAATTCCTTTGTTGTCATTGGGAAAAGTGAAAGAAATTCCTAAGTTGGTCAAATGGATAGGTAACGAAGAAGGAATATTGATGCTTAAAATTGATGGAGGGACAGGCAAGGTTACATATGAAAAAACTTGTAAACAACTAGCAACAAGAGGAGACTCAGAAACAAATATTGGAGAAGACATATCTCATAATATTGGAAGTATAAAAAATATACCTTTATCAATTAATGATTCTGATGAATTACAAATTGTTGGTGAAAATTTTATGAGATATTCTTCATTTAATGAAATCAATTCAAGAATTAAGAATCCAGATGATAAATACGCAAATCCTAGAAATTTAGCTAACGGATCTGTTGGGTTATTGGACAGTAAAGCATGTAAAGAACGCAATATAGAATTTTGTGCATTCAATATTATTAAAGGAAATAAATTTAAGACAAAACAAGAACAATTAGAATGGTTAAAATCTCAAGGATTTAATGTTGTTCAATATTGGATGGTTACAAAAGGTAATCTTGAAGAAACAATTGCTCAAATCATAGAAGATATTCCTACATTCGACTATCCGATTGACGGCCTCGTTTTATCGTTTAATAATATTGAATATGGATTATCTTTAGGAGAAGTGGCGCATCATCCCAATCACTCAATTTCGTTCAAGTTTGAAGATTCATGGTTTTCTACAAAATATCTATATACTGAGTGGAATACAAGTAGACTTGGTAGGATTATAGGAACTGGAATTTTTCAACCTGTCAATATTGAAGGATCTGAAGTGGCAAGAGCAACAACTCATAATCTAGATATATTTAGGAATTTAAAATTAGGTAAAGATGATGTTATTGAAATTTCAAAACGAAATAAAATTATTCCTGCTATCGAAAATAATATTACTAGAAGCAACACTGAGCAATTGCCTACGCAATGTCCAACATGCAAAGGTGAAGTAGAGATTAGATTGGAAGCAAAAACCAATAATCTATATTGTATTAATCCTAATTGTGAAGCAAAATTAACACAGAAACTAAAATACTTTGTGAGTAAGCAATGTTTTAATATTTTAGATTTAGGTGAAGCAACCTTAGAAGCATTTATTGACAATGGATTTATCGAAAATTACATGGATATTTTCAAATTAGAAAGATATAAGAAAGAAATCGTAAAACTTAATGGTTTTGGGAGTAAATCCTTCAATAAATTAATAGTTGCTTTAGAAAATGCAAAACAAATTAGTATGACATCGCTAATTGCATCTCTTGGTATAAAAAATGTGGGGTTTGGGTCATCAAAGAGACTTACTAAACATTTTAACAATGATATTGGTTTATTTTTAGAAGCAACAAAATCATATAGGGACTTTGTAAGCATTGATGATTTTGGAGAGATTACTGCAAATTCAATTTGTGATTATTTCCAAGATGAAGAAAATATGAAAATGTTTTTAGAGTTATTGGAATGTGTGAGTATTATTAAAGAAGAAAATAAGGAAGTGTTGAATGTGACAGATAATCCGTTTCTAGGAAAAACCATTTATTTAACAGGTAAATTTGCCCTCAAAAAAGACGATCTAAATGTCAAAGTAGAAGCACTTGGAGCAATCCTATCAAGTGGTTATAAAAAGAGTTTAGACATGCTTGTATGCGGTGGAGATATGAGTAAAAGTGGTAAGGCTGATAAAGCATTAGCAGATGGAGTAAAATGTGTTACAGAGGAATATTTAATGCAATATATTAAATAAAAATAATGATAGGGAAGTTGGATAAAAACCAATTTCCCTATTCAATACATAATACTTAATATAGGAGGTATGATAAAATGATTAAAATAATTGATGGAGATATCCTACAAGCAAAAGAAGATATAAGGTGTCATCAGACAAATGCAAAAGGTGTAATGGGTGGAGGAATTGCAAAACAAATTAAAGAAAAATATCCAGAGGTTTATAAAGCATATAAAGAATTATGCGACAAACACAATCCAAATGATTTATTAGGTGAGGTTCAATATGTTGAATGTCATGATGGATATGTTATAGCAAATTTATTTGGGCAAGAAGGATTTGGTAGGAATAAACAATATACTAATTATGATGCTCTAAGAAATGCGTTAAATATAGTTTACAAAAGAGCAAAACAATATCATGAATCTGTAGCAATCCCAGTAAATCTAGGATGTGGTTTAGCTGGAGGAGATTGGAAAATTGTATATGGTGCCATTGAAGAAGTTTTTCACGATTATGATGTAACTCTATATAGATTTAACAAATAAAATAAATTGAGCGAGGGACTGAAAAATCACTGATCCAGTCACATTAAAAACTGAATCCCAAACAGTGTGATTAATAATAAAACTGGGTAATGCTCAATTTATAATATGATATATTTAAGGGCTAACTAGGATTCGGTAACTGAAAACTATAAAAGGCTTTTTGCTTATTGTTTCACTTTTGTAGCTGTTAGTCCTTATTAAATAAAATCCCTCATAATATCGATTTTATCTGGTAGAAAAAGAAAGGATGAACAAAATGAGTGAAATTACAAAACCAAGGGGATTATCAGTTGAATGTTATTTCTGTAAAAAATATTTGCCAGCAGAAAGGCATACGTCATATGATTATCATAATAATTGTGATAGTATTTATCATTATCCATATTCAGAACTCAAAGAAGTTGAATGGGATTATTTAGGCCATCATTTTGCTTGTAAAAATTGTTTGGATAATAAAGATGAAATAATTCTTAATGATATGTTGAATAGTTACTCTAATCATTTAGATAGACTACCTGCATTTAAAGAAAATGTAAGACAGAAATATGAAGTAGAAATTGAGAAATTAAATAATAAGGAACAAAAGCTTTTATTGATTGTTGAAGAACTGAGAAAACACAAAGAAATTAACTTAGGTATATCTAAAGAAGTTCAAGAAATGATAAGCGATGAATATCGATGGAAAGATGAATTGAAAAAATTGTTTTCATCTCCAAATCAGAGTATGGATAGTGCTAATTTATAGACAATTCAAATACCAATTTTATGTTTATGAAAGGGTGATTATATTATGTTTCCATTTAAGTTTATATTGAATAAAGAAATTATGGAGGAGTATGCAGATGGAACAATATTTGAAGCAATAGAAAATGCAGATTGTCTAACTATTAATGTAAGTTGGATAGATGAAAGTGGTTTGGAAGATAATGTTGATTATATGGTAAGTGAAGTAGAAGACAATATTGATAAGAAAATATGGATTATTGTAGAATAAATATAATTTTAATTAATGAAAGGAGACAAACAATGACAAAAACAGATATTTTACTTTATGGAGCATTGCTTGAAAGTGATATGTATGCTGATGGATATGGTTCAACTGATGAAGATACAGAATTATTACAAAAGGCGTTAAAGAAAATATATGGTGTCACAGAAGAAGCTTCCAGAGATGTCTTAGAAAAAGCAGAAGAACAAATGAAAAATGATTTGAAAGATTTGGTTATAGAGTTTAGAGGTAAGATGGAAGAGTATTTAAGAGTAGAGGAGTAAAACACTTATGAAAAAAGAAGATGTGTTCATAGGCCAAAGAGTAATTCCATTTCAAAAAACAGTAGATGGATGGGGAGGATTAGAATATTCTATTTGGAGCAATGCAAAAGAAAGAGAACAACCATATTTATATATTTTATTTTGGGATGAAGATGAAGGTGTGTTTGTTTTAAGTGATAGGAAAGATGATCAATCTGGAGATTTCTTTAATCCTGAAGACTTTGAACCATATGAAAAACCATTGATTGCGCTTGATTTTAAAGATAAAATATTAGATGCTTTAAAAACTGCGAAGATTGATATAAAAAAGGAAGATGGCTCATTTAAATGTTTTCCAGATGTGTTAGAGGAACTAGCAGAGAAATGGAATAAATTAGAATCCGACAATTAAAGGAACTATTTTAATTGAAGAGAAAGAAGGATTTATTAATGCCGATAGTAGGAAGTGGAAATAGCGTTCATATTGAATATAATATTCCTGAAGAAATTAAGAATCTTATTACATATGACTTCCTAAAAGAATTTAGGAATCAACTTATTCGTATTCATGAATATTGGAGTATTGATACGTTTGCTGAAAATGGAATTCCGATGAATACAAGTACAGGAGGATGGCACGCTTCATTAGGCAAAGCGTGTATTATTACAAATAACAAAGATTTATATAATTATCAGAAGCATTTAGAATGGTATGATTCAGATATTTTTGACGGAGAATTAGCAGAAATGTTAATTGAAAATCATTTAATACTAGGCGACTTATCAAAAGTAATCGAGCAACAACTTGGAATTAAAGAGGAAGAACTAAAATGTTGTTGTAGATGTGGTAAATTATATACATTAGAGATGGTCATTGAATTATCAGAGGAAGAAGCAGAAGAAGAAATGAGTAAATACAAATGTTTGTGTTGTTATGACATTGAAAACACAAAAGATGGCAATAAGAATGCTACTGATTATTACAGAAATTGTTTAAAAGAAATTGAGGATTATAAATGGGATGAAATTTAACATTTATCGGAAATAAAACAAAGAAGAGGAGAGGATGATTATATGGAAACATTATATAAATGTAAATATACAGGGAAGACATTTACTAATAGGTTAGATTGTGAAGAAAGTGAATATGTAAATGGGGAAGAGTCCAAACAGTTTACAAACTTAGTAAATAATTTTTATTAAAGCTCTTGAAGAAAGACATAACATGAAAGTTAATAGAGAAACTTTGAATATCTATGATAAAAAACAAAATTACATAAATGACAGAATGGTTCATTGGAGGCATTTAGGTTTTAAATTTACTTTAGACAATATTGAAAAAGAATATTATAGAACTAGTGATCAAGTAGGGGATGGAAGATGGGATTGGAACATAAATACATTGGATGAAATGGTATTAGATTTTGAAAGAGAATTCATCATTCCTACACAAAAGGTATTTGAAGGAGTTATTAGAGAAGAATCGGATGATGATTATTATATGGATCATTATTGGTTAATAGATAATAAAAGAATTGATATGTTATTTAATATTTTTGAAGGAAAGAAAATACGTATAGAAATACTAGAATAGACCTTTGAAATTATGGTTTGATTCTAAGAAAGGAAATAAATAAAATGACAGGAAGAGAAAAGTTTAATCAAACATTCGCAAAAATGAGCAATGAAAGTTTAGCAGATTTAATTCTTGGAGGAAGTTGCCCTAGCGAATTTGATCTTTTTGATAAAAAGGAGAGTGGATGCCCAGTTTTCTTTTGTTCTAATTGTTGGGAGAAAGCTTTGGAAATGGAATATGAATTATGAAGTGTTGTATAGTTGGTTGTGAGAATGAGGCACTTATGAGAAATGATGAAGAAAAACATTTACAATGTTGTCTTGAACATATTGATGATGTTAGGGATTATTTTGAAGAACGATATCACAGAGAACGACAAGAGATGTATGATGATTGGGTTAGGAGTCAAATATGACAGATCAAGACAAACTAAATCTTATAAAAAAATACAGAAATAATCCAGCAGCATTTGTTGAAGATATGCATCCAAATATTAAACTCCATACATATCAAAAAGTATTTCTGAATGCAATATTGCTAAAGAATAAAATTATTTCATTTTTTAATAGCCGTATGAATCAAAAATTATGGTTATCAAATATGCAATTAGAAATTATGAAAGCAATGGAAATGAACTTTCAAGTGTGGAGTCTTAAAGGTATTGACGTTTATGAGAAGGGTGTGCTAGTTAGAACAATAAAACATAAGAAAGAAGGAAGTAAGTCTGAAATCGACAGTAACTTTAACCACCGAAGTAAATAGGCACGGCAAATAAGCCATCGAATGATGGTTAATTGGGAAAATGTTGTATTTTTGATTGGTTATGTTACTACAGTCATAATACGGTAACCCTGGGCTTTTGCTAATAAAATCGCTTGTTCTACCGTGATTTCACGGTCTACTGGAAGAACATCCGATTTTTTGTACAATTCAGCGTTATAGGGCTCTTTATTCTTCAAGATGTTATATATTGCAGTTAGCAGCATTCGCGCAATAGCAATAATTGCACGTTTGTGACCTCGACGTTTCTTGAGTTTTAAGTAGCGGTTTCGGATTTCAGGGTGCTTTTCACTTTTGACAACGGCGGTTGCACACTGTACTAATAGTGGCTTAATGTAACAGCCTGCTTTTGAAATCCTTACTGACTTTTTCTTGCCGGCACTCTCGTTATTAGTGGGAGTAAGTCCTGCCCAGGAACATAAATGCTTAGCTGTCAGGAACACGTCCATTTTCACACCGATTTCCGAAACCACGGCAATGGCGGAAAACAGGTTTTTAAAGGACGGAACAGTTAAGATGAGGTTGATTTCTTCTGAGTAGGACTCGGCAAGGGAAAGAATAATGGTTTCAAGGTCCGCTTTACAGGAATTCAGGTCTTCGTAATGTCGCTGAATGACTTTTAATTTTCCTGCTTGTTCGGGTGTAATCAATCCGTCGATCGCGAGTTCGAGTTCAGGAACCTTCTTCTTCATGGAACCATGGATCAAAGGCTCGATGTCAAAAGAGGTCTCAAGCGGATTTTCCAAGAGCTTGTTAATGATGTTCATGGAGCTTTTACCGAAGGTATCTGAAACCACATTGCCAAGCTGAATATTAGAAACCGTTAAGCTGTTTTGAAGCCGATTTTTCTCGCTGGACATAAAATTAGTCAACTTAAACCGATAGCGCATCAGGTCACGAAGCTGTCGGATCGGCAGAGGAGGCATGAAACTTCCAGCGACAAGATCATGTTTAAACAAATCGGCAATCCATTTGGCATCTTTCTTATCCGTCTTTTTACCACGAATGGCTTTGACGTATTTCGGATGTGCCAGCGTGATGTTGCAGGAATCTTCAAGAACATTAAATACGGGAATCCAGTATTTCCCGGTAGATTCCATGCAAACATCTTTGCAGTCATTTTCACTAAGCCATTGTGACAGCTCTTTCAGTCCTTTGGTAAAGGTAGAATAGCGATGGCTTTTGTAGGTGGTAACCCCTTTGTTGTTCGTCGAAGCAATACAGGCAACAACAAAGGTTTTGTGGACATCGATTCCACAACAGATGGGATATACGATTTTTAAACCCATAGGGAGACTCCTTTCTAAGTGTTAAAGGGATAGACAGCATTGACTGTTTGTCTGGCAATAAACGAGTAATGTTTATACAAAGATAAGTCTGCGTGCTCGAAGTCACACTTATTTGTGCTTGGAAAGACAAACTACACATATAACAATGCGGTCACCCCATAAAATGAGGCAGCCCACTCACCTCCGCGTGATTTGTAGTTAACTGGTATCCCTATGGGTTTAGTGTAATAAAAAGTTCGCTCCAAGCACAACGATTTCATTACGTTTTGTGCCTTGAGCGAAGCGAAAGGAATGGATATAACAATGAAAAAGATTTTATTAATTGGAGTATTAGGACTATGTACATTAGGATTAACAGGGTGTAATTTTACAGCAAAACATTTTGGAGGAACAATTAATATTGAGTTACCTAAAAATCAAAAATTAGTTGAAGCAACTTGGAAGGATGATTCATTATGGTATTTAACAAAGCCAATGAGAGTAGGGGATGTGGTTGAGATATATACATTCCAAGAAGATAGTAATTTTGGTGCATTGGAAGGTAAAGTAATATTCAAAGAGAGTATGCAAGAAGGAGAATTAAAGGGTAAGTAAAATAAAACGGAAAGAACGATTTATTCTAAATTAGAAAGGAAGTATTAAATTATGAGCGTAGATTATTATTCATGTGATTGTTGTGAAGAAAGTGTTTATGAGGAATTTGTAAAAAGTTGTGAAAAATGTGGACACAGTATTTGTACTGATTGTGTAGTAAATGATGATATTAATTCCGAATATGCAAGCAGATATCGTGTTAAATTTGATGGTTCAGAAGAACAAAAAGAGGAATATGGAATTACTGAAGAAGATATAGAAAAAGGATGGTTTGAAATAGGAAAACCAATTGATGATACAGGTATTGATCCAAAGTATTGCCCTTTTTGTAATGGTAAGATGATTCATAATGACGATTTATTGTATTTTTTGTTAAGTAAATATAACCTATCTAAAGATGAAGTTAAAAAGGAATATTTGGAAGGGAAGTAATAAAATGAAAATCGTAAAAATTTTAAAACAACCAGAAAGTCCTGTTTATATAGTTAAAATGTGTGGAGATTATAATGATGGAGATTATTCATATTCTGAAGAAGTTTTAACTGAGGGAAAATTCCATCATCTTTCATATTGCTTGTTAGAAATGCAAGGATTGGTTGGAAGAGACTATGTTAATGAAGATTATGGATATAGTACCGTAGATGAGCATATTAGAGATTTACAAGCGAAATATAAAGTAGATTTTGATATTCCTTATGGAGATACGGCTTCAGATTTTCCAATTCATAGTTTAGAAGGTTTAGATATTCAATTTATTGATACGGATGGGAAAATATATGATATTATTTTAGAGGATTAATCCTAACAAATTGCATATTTAATTAGTTTAAAGAAAGGATAAATTATGGAATATAAGATTACACCACAAAAATATTCAATAATGACGTTAAGTAGTACAGAAGGTAAAGAAATACTTCGTTTTGAGCCTAATGGTGACGTATTCATTCACGGGAAATTAGTAACTAACGACAGAGAAATTACAGATGGATTTAGAGAGTTTTAGCAAATCAGGGATATTAACCAACCACATGAAGGAACATTTGGAAGGAGATAGTTAAATGGAAGGAACTAAATTCATTAATATCACTAAGAAATATAAGAAGTGTCCAAGTTGTGAAAGTAGTTGGAAAGATACGAAACTGCAAGTAAGTTTGAAAGATGAAGTTGTAACAATTAGTTGTGAATGTGGGTTTTTAAAATTGGTTGATGAAAATAATAAAGAAATAAACAAAGGAGGGATTAAAGTAATAATTGAATAATATAATATTTTTACCAAAGACTGTTAAAGTTGGTTATAGAAGAATGAAAGAAGAAGAAATAATAAATGTTTGTAATAAGTTTGAATTGGAATGGGTAGGTGGTGAATTTTCCAATATCTATTCTAAATTAACATGTAAAGATAAATATGGTTATCTATACGACAATGTGACATTAAATGGTTTATTGTCAAATAATACACCACTCAAATATCATAAAAAGAATACATATTCATTATATAATTTAAATCTATATTTTAATTTATATCATCCAGATATAGAACTGCAAACTGAAATATATGAAAACATAGATGAAAAATTAAAATGCAGATGTAGAATTTGTAATAATGTTTGGACTCCTACCTATAACTCTATCAAAGTAGGTAAAGGATGCCCAGAATGCTCAAATAAAAAGAGGACTGGAGCTTTGACTATAACATTAGCAAGAAGAAATAAAACAAAATTTATAAATATAAATGCTAAAATATATGTTATAAAATGCTCAAACCAAGATGAAATTTTTTATAAAATAGGAATAACTACGAAAAATATTTCTGATAGATTTTTAAACAAAGGCGTTATTCCTTATTCATATGAGATATTATATGAAATCAATACCAATCTGTATGAAGCAATTTTTATTGAAAAAGAATTACATTATAATAATAAAGAATTTACATATCGACCAATAATTAAATTTGACGGATATACAGAATGTTTCTCGAAAATAAATGTAGATAAAATATTAATTACCAAAAATAATATGGAAAACTATGAATTTGATATTACTTATAAAACTAATTGCCACATAGATATAGACAACACAGTAGAAGATATTAGATGGTTAACAAAAGATCAATTAATCTATATATTAGTAAAACTTAATTCATATGCAAAATCTGCAAAAGAATTAGAAATTGATTTTGTTATCTCAGGATATCATATTACAGAATGGATTACTGATATTAAGTCAAAATTAGATTTTGTAAGTCGCAAAGAAGAAGAGAATAAACTAAAAGTGATGGAATCTAAACTTCATCAGTTACTTTCTAATGAGAAGAAAGTTGAACTTGAAATTGATGAGATTATGAAGAATTTGTAAAATGGAAATAGGGAGGGTGTGTTGAAGCATTCTCCCTCGAAAGATACATTTCATCTAGTGAAAGGAGCAATTATGGGTTGGTGCAAAAGAGATAAACGTGAATGCATTGGTGAAATTTGCAGTATGCGTCCACAACCAAAAGAATCGGAGACATATGAAGATTGTCCTGAATTTGTAATTAGAGGGCAGAGAAGTAAATTGAATCTTTATTATGATGATTTTGGATATGATTATGAAAAACTTGCTAAAGATTTAGAAATACTTATAAATAAACCAATTAATTGAATAATTTAGATGGAATAAGAAAGGAGATAATCATGCAAGATCATTTTTATGTATTAAAGAAAAATAATCGTGAATATTGGCGTAAATCTTCTGGAGGTGCATGGTATGAAGAAAATTATATCTTAGATGCTTCAAAATATTGTACATTAGATTTTGCTTTACAAGATGCAAATAATATTGCGTCACGTAGAGATAGACCCAAAATAGTATTGGTTAATATTAATATTGAAGAGAAAGAATACAAAAATGAAGATATTTATGTCTATATTTAACCACTTAAAATCTGACGTTTAATTGATTTAGAAAGGAGAGATGGATAGTTGATTTGTAAAAATTGTAGAGGGAAGTCAATAGTAAGAGGCATCAAACAAATAAATTGTTTAAGTTGTGGTAAGAAGACAATGGTTAATTATGCTTACACAAATATTTGCGAAGATTGTTCAAATGCATTACAAAAATGTCAGTGCTGTGGTGAAAAGATTAACCAATAAAAATTACCTTCTATTTGGTCGAAAGGAGAAAAATGAGATATTTTTCATTCAGATTAGCAAATGGCGAAGAATGGTTTTTAAAAGCAGAAGATAATTATACTCTAAAACATCTAAAAAATGATATAGAAAATAACAAATGGATAAATCTCAATAGTAGTGGTAGTGTGTATATTCCTAACGGAGTAAAGTTTATACCTAAAGAAGCAGATATCCAAACATGTAATATTGTTAGTGTGATAGAAAATGAAGATTATCAGAAAAATATTGACAAGTGGAATATCAGGAAAGAACAACAAGATATTATTATTAAGCAAATTGAGAAATATAAATTCAATTTTAGAATGAAGTTATGGTCATATTTTAATTCCAGTAAAGATTTAACAGGGTTTAATGATGGTTATCTGAAGAAAATATTAAGTCAATGTATAAAATATAAATGTAAATTGAAGGAGAGATAAGTGAATGAAAAGATTTAAAACAACAGTAACCAGAACCGATGAATACATAATTGAAATTGATGAAAATATTATTGATAAAGAATGGATGGAACATTTTGCAAGATATTTTCATGGATTTGACACTTATGAAGAACATGTAGAATTCTTAGCACAGTGTAGAGCAAGGTTTGAACAAAGTTTTATTGAAGGGTATGGAGAAGTATTAATCAATGGTAAAAAGTCTTGGGGAGTTGAAGACGAAAAAGATGTTAATAAAGGTATAAATATCATAGTCAAAAGCGAAGATGAATATTGTGAAATTGAAGTGGAGGAGATTAAATAATGAAATTAATTAAAAATTATGATCCTAATCATAGTTATGGTACACATACGGTAGAAGTTACATTACAAGTATGGGGTTATCGAAAAACTTTGACATATGAAATGGGAGGAAATTGCAAGGGATTAACTATTTTAGATGGTTGTGTTGATGAATTGTTAGAACAAATTGGATTCTACAATGACGATGATGAAGATGAATGTGGTTGTACAATTTATTTGATAAATGATAATGGCGATGAATTAGAATATGAAATTTTTGATGAATCTGATTTGGAAAATATTATTGTAGGATTAAAAATAGTAAATTTTATTGAAAAAGATGAAGATTAAATAGATTAAAGCAAATCTTTCAAGGGATTAAGAGGAGAAATATGAATACAAACGAATGGATTTATGCAATTATTTGTTTTGTGACAATTGGGTTTACATTATTTGTCCCGAAATTATCTTTTAAAATAAATAAGAGTAATAATGATTTCGATTATAGATTTCCTATGTTATGGTTGTGTTTAATTGCTTATATTATTGTAGCAATAATATTTTTAACCAGTATGGCAATGGTATTAGGAATGTAGATCACATAAACTTAACCATTTAAAGTAAAATAATTAAAGGAGTAAAGAGAAATGAGAAATATATTAAACGCAATATTAACATTTTTAGTGTTCTGGGTTGGTAACGAGTATTTTAAAGAATATATATCTATCTCTGATACAAAAACTATGATTATTGCAACTTTGCTTATGATTGCTATTGGATACTTATTTAGTTTACTTATGATTACCTCTGTTTTAACAATTCCTTTAGGGATAGGGTGTTTAACTACTATAATTCTATTTTTTGTGGCAATTGTATTAACTCCAGTAAAACTGTGGTTACTTGATAGTTATCTAATAGGATTTGATATCAATGGGTTTTGGACTTATGTTGTGATAACTGCAATATTAAGTATATTTACAATTAAGGCTAAATCGAGCAATAAAACAACCAAATAAAGAACTGAGTTTATAGGAACTAGGAAAGGAGTGATAAATAATGCCATATGATTGTTCAATTACAAAAAGAAAAGGTTGTAATTATTGTATAAGAGGTAAGGAATTATCAGAAAATAATAACTTGTCTTTTTGGATTAATGATAATGATTGTAAAGGAAATGCAAGAATTAAAATCAGAACTGTAGTAGGAGTGAATTCTATGAATGAACATATCAATATTAATTATTGTCCTATTTGTGGCAAAGAATTAACTTAAAAAAAGAATTTGATGTTATAAAAACAAAATATAAGCAATCCAAAGGAGAAATATATGATATTAGAATCATTTGAAGAAATGTGTGATAATGAAACAATTTGTAATTATTGTTATCGAACCGATTATGGAGAGTATAAGTCTTGTGTTACACCTTCTGGATATTCATCTTGTGAAGGTATGTGGTGTGAAGAGTCTTATGATGCTTATCTAGATGACAATAATGCATCTATAAAATTAGTAAAATATCAAAATAATGTAAAACTATTAAATAAGGAGGAGTTAATAAAATGAGTACAGCACTTAAATTTGAATTTGATTTTGAAGAAGTTTTTGAGGGAATTAAGTTGGGGGTAATTAAAGAAATGTCAGAAGTAACTTTCGATGATATTACCACTAGTGCAATTAATCAAGTTAAAAATGAAATTAAAAATAAAATATCTCTTACATATAAAGATGAATACGAAATCAGGGACGAAATCAAAAAAGAAATTAAAGAAAAGGTATATCAAAAACTAATTGCAGAAATTAAAGATGAGTATAAAAAGAAGTATGAAGACACATTCAATAAAGATGTGACAAATGCACTTAATCTTACAGAGGAAGAAGTTATAGATGAGATAAAATCTGAAACAATTGATAAATTATATAATGATTTATATTCAAGTATTCAAAACCAAGTAAAATCTAAGATTAATAATTCTGTATCTGAAATTATTAATGCAATCACAGGAAATAGTATTAAAGTTAAAAATACTAAAAATACTATTTCCAAAGAGGAATACGATGAACTTATACATCGAGATGAGATGTTAACTGCATTAGAAAATGGTGGGGTTGATAATTGGGAGTGGTATGGTGAATCTTTAAGCAATTATTTTAATAGTAAAAACAAATAAAATACAACCAAATAAAAGAGGAGTTTTAAGCTAATTATAACATAATGAGGAGGAAATAAATGGGTGCTTTCGGTACGACAAAAGAATTTAAAACTAAAGGTATAAACGGAATCTATCAAATAATAAATGTCAAAAATAATAAAATCTACATCGGAGAAAGTGGTGACATACATCAGAGATGGAGGAAACATATAGAAGATTTAGAACAAAGAATTCATCATAACTCAAAACTTCAAAATGATTTTAACTATTTTGGCATAGAAAGTTTTAAATTTGAAATAATTAAAGAAATAAAACCAACTAAACAGTATCAAAGTACAAAAATTGAAAGATTAAAAGAAGAAAATAAATACATAGAACAATATGATACAATACATACTGGTTACAATATTGAAGACTCATATCAGTTATATTTAAAAGGATATATAGATATTACTGGTAAAAGAACGAATGAATATATGGAAAAATTAGTTGATGACGGGTTTTATACTAAAACTACAGAAATGGTTATGTGCCCGAGTCTAATGGAGGAAGAATTAATTGAATTAGGACTAATTTCTTCGGCAGAGTGTTCTAAAAAAATAAAAGCAACCTATAAAAAAGCAAATTGACTTGAAACACAATTTTTATTACATAGAAAGGAGAAAATAATATGTTTGAAAAAATAATTAATATCGGGATGAGAACATTAGGAATATTTTATGTTATAGATGCAATCATAATATTTTTAGGATATCTTACTCCTACTGCATTTAGTTCAGGCATTGTGCGTTTGGCAATAGCATTAATTTTATTATTTGGCACTTATTCTAAGCCTATTGAAAAAGAAAAAAGCTAATGTCATTATTAGTTTTAAGGAGGATAATATGAGAAACTTTAAAAACTGGTTACGAATTAAATTAAAAGATTTTCTTGACATAGGAAACCTTGAATCTAATTTTAAAGATCATGAAACATTTAATAATATAAGATTTCATGATATTGAAAGTGATACACATGATAAATATTCATATCTGAGAAAAGTAATAAATAATTCTACAAACGATATTTTACATTGTCAAGAATCAATAAATATATTACATAATACAATTGAGAATGTAGTGCATATCGGAACTGATGTAACTGTGAATCCTAATTACGGGCGTAGTTGGTCAGTAGTATGCATTGAAGGAAAATTAAATATAGTTAAATTTGTAGATTTAGATAGAAGAGATGGAATGGAAGTTTTGAGATTCCTTAAACAATTTGAAGCAGGGAAACATTGTGTGGATTCACCGTATAAAGAATTTTTCTTAGAAGGATTTTTTAAGTTTTAGATGGTTTAAAATCCAAAATTTAAAGGACAAGAAAGGAGACAAATAAAATGAAGGCAATTTGGACTTGGATAGATGAATGGGATGGTGGATGGAACAGTAAAGCAGATGAGGTTATTAAAAAAGAAGTGGATATTTTGCAATATATTATGGTTAAACCAGAACTCCCAAATACAGATAGAATAACTAGGCATGAACATCTATGTGCTGTATGCAATGTACATGGAAATATTAAACTGATACCTATCAAAGATTTGAAAATTATATAACTTCAAATATAAATACTCAATATTTATTGACATTATTGCTATAAGTGATATATAATTATTTATAGCAATGAAAATAAGAAAAGAGATGATACATATGGGAAATAGTTTGGCATCTGAAGGAAAGCTTATGTACTACCCTACGGATTTAAAAGAGGCACATAGATTATTAGCACTCCTTGGCACTATAAGCATTGATTGGGTGAATAAAAATTATCTAAAAGAGCATTATACTAAAGAAGGTATTTATCAAGAAATGGCTATGAAAGCACTTGACAACAATATCAGAATAGAAAATGTCTACTATGATTATTGGTTAAATACAAATCAATATGACATGATAAAAACGCATTGTGAATTTAGTTTAGGAAGTCATAATAATCACGAAATTGTTATTGCTGACCTTTTTGCTGGAGAAGGATTATTTTTAGATACATTTACTTCTTTTTTACCTAGAAAAGATTCAAGCAATAACTATATTCTTGTCGCCAATGAGATCGAAGAAAATAGATATAAAGAAATTGAAAAAAATAAAAACATTTATGATTCATACAACAAACCATTCGAAGAATTGTCCCAAATTCCTAAAAACTCAGTAAGTTTAATGCTTTATAATCCTCCATACTCTTCATCTAATTCTGAGAGGAATTGTAAGAGATATTTAAAAATGATATTAGATAGACAACTTATTTACAATCCCTCAACATCAAAAGATTACAAAACTGGCTACATTGTCTGTGTAATTCGTAAAGATGATTTTCTAGACTCTCTAGACATTCTATCTAAAAACTTTGACATCCTAAAAAATTCAATTTATAAAACTAATCCAGAAGAATATGCTAAATTTAAACAATATATTTTTATTGCTAAATTAAAGAGATTCCCTTATGATTTATCAAACACTATGCAAGCAATGGATTTCACCAAACAATACAATGAAGTAAAAGCAATAATCGAATCCGAACCAGAATTTAAACTATCACAATACAATACTTATCAATCAATAAATTACCCTTACATTGATTATGACACAGCAAAAGAAAATAATAAATATATTGAATCTCCCACTTCTCATATCAGTAAAAATGATTCGATATGGAAATGGGTAAAAGGTATTACAGAATTAAAGAATTTAGGTGGAGAAAAATTAGTTGTACCTAAACCATTAAAATTAGGTGAAATAAGTAATCTTCTAGCATCTGGTATGATTAATGGAGAAATATCTTTAGAAAATGGTACTGGTAGGCATGTTGCTATTGGTGGAACCAAAAGTATTGAAAAGAAGGAAGTAAGTAAATACAAGGATGAAAATGGAGATAGTTATACTGAGACAAAGATTATTAAAATGAGCCTTCCTTATCTTAATATTTTATGTTTCGATAATGGGAAATTGGTGATTAAAGAACTTGGAGATGATACTAATTGATACCATATCTTAGAACAACAGATAAAAATACAATCAACTGCAATGCTGATTTAGTTATATTAGATTCAAATGAACCAATATTAATTTCTCTATGTGATTTGCACATCAAAAACAGAAAAATTTGTTCAGATTTAATATCTCATTCTTATCATATTTCATTAAGAGATAGAGAAGATATTTTCTTTGAGCAAACATTGTATGGTAGAGAAAATCATTATAGATATAAATCAGACAGAATGGAAAACGATTTAACTCATACTATTATTTATAATACTAAAATCAATGATTATTGTATTAATTGGAATAATGAAGATAAGAATGAGATTCTTACAAAATATTTAAGGAATGTTCATTATTTACCTGTCACAAGTGAAATTGTAAAAATGATTTTAGATAAAGATGAAATTAATAATGCTAAATATAAATCTTCTAATTATGGTTGTGTTAGCGAATGTACTGTTTATACTAATAATCCTTTATATATTAATTTGAAGGTTTATAAAATCAATATAACTTGGTTTAAGCAAAGTTTAAATGCTTTGACATTAGATGGATATGCAGAGGATTTTGATTGGTCGGAGATTGACGATATAGAATCTTATATATTCGCATTTTTAGAAAAAATTAAGGAACGATTAAAACAAAATGTTAGAGTATTGTTTGATCCTAATAATATTAATCAGAAAATGTTTGAAGGAAAAATGAAACCATTTGATGGTCAAGTTCCAATTATTCAAGCAGGGTTAGAGGTTTTGAAGAGAAGTAGGTTTGTATATTTGGCTTGTACTCAGGGGTTCGGGAAGAGTCTCAGTACAGCAAAAATAAATCATTGCCACCTATACTCAAAGAAACAAAATTATGTTACTTTAATTATGGCTCCAGCTATTACGTTATCTCAGTGGAATGATGAGATTAAAAATAGTATTGGTGATAAAATTAATATTTACACAATTAAAAAAACATCTGAATTTATAAACATTTACAATAAGACTAATTTAAAATTCGATAAACCAACATATTTCCTTGTTGGTAAAGAGACATTTAAATTAGATGCAAAAAGAGTTTCTGGGATTAATATTAGAACTATGGAAATTAAACATAAAAAAGAAGTGGTTAGTGGTGGATATTATAGTTATTCTCAAATTAAAGAAGTTAAAGAAAAAATAACCATAGCATGTTGCCCTGATTGTGGTAAACCATTGCAGAATGAATTAAGAAAAAAGGAAGATGTATTTTTTACTGAAAAAGATTTTCAAGGAAATCCTAAGAAATCAAATTATAAATGTTCCAATTGTGATGCAGTATTATGGCAGAGTACATACGATAAGACTAAAAAAAGTAGTTTGATAAGATTTATTAAGACAAAGAATATTCATTTTGATTCTGTCGGGATTGATGAAGCACATCAGAACCGTAATGGAGAATCAATTATCGGTAACTCTACAAGGACATTATTTAACTATACTAAGAAAATATTGTTACTTTCCGGTTCTAGTAATTCAGGATATAGTTCAAGTTTTCACAGTTTATTATTGGGATTAATACCGAATAAACTTAAAGCAAATGATGTTATGGAAATGGAAAAATTTATTAAAACTTATGGGACATTAATGGCGGTAAGTAAAAAGAAAGATGGTGAATATTACAGATCAGGTCGTAGTGAAATCAAGGATAGCGAGTTCAAAGAAATTGAGGGCGTAAATCCAATTTGCTTCGCTAAATATTTAGTTGAGAACTATATCTTTGCCACTCTTGACGATCTAGGAAAGGATTTGCCAGACTTAAATGAGTTCTATGTACCAATCAGTCAAACAGACGAAATGGAACGCTTAGAGAGAAATCTGTGGCATGAAATTAAATCTGCAAATGCTTTTAATGCTAAGATGTATGAAGATTCAATTGTAAAGCATTATATTAACAATCCATTTGAATGGAATAGTATTCCTATTAACAGAGGAGATGAAAGTTATAAAGAAGTTCAGCCTAAATGTATCAATGATTGTATTTTACCAAAGGAGCAAAAATTATTAGATATTATTTTACAAGAAGTTTCTGAAGGAAGAAAATGTTGTATATATGTGGACTTTAATAATGGTGGAGAATATATGCAATCAGATACAATTGCAAAAAGAATCGAGTCTTTATTAATCAAAAATAATATTCGGTGTTTTACACTTAGGACATCAGTGGCTACTTATGATCGAAAAGAATTATTGGACAAGAAAAAAGACGATTTTCAAGTGCTGATAACCAATGCAAAATTGGTAGAAGTGGGATTAAATCTTACATATCTGAGTTCGTTTTTAGTTTATATGCCATCTTATCATTACGAAACTATAGCTCAAAGTATCAGAAGGGGTTATAGAGCCAATAGTACATTAGAAAATAGGATTTTTCATTTATATTATGATAATTCTTGTGAAAATGGGATTATTAAGAGATATCAACGCAAAATGGCAGAAGCACAAGCAATTGAAGGTAAATTTGATGCTTGTTTAGAAGATGATGATACTATTAGGACGGCTAGTAAGCTTGGGAAGAAAATTAGTGAAGGAGTCGGTATAAAGTAAGAAATAAAATATTTCTTGACATAGTATTCCTAATAATCTGAACCTCTGCACGAACTAAAGTTCGGCAGGTTCTCATGTACTAATGAATTTCTTTTATACTCTCATTTGCAAGTATTGTATTTCATTCGCATTTTACACATATAAACACTAATCATTTTCCATAAGACTTTTATTGCCAATATCTCCATAGAGATAATTAACGACAATATCAAGCCCGATTCTAGACTTGTTTTTAATTATTATACTTTTCTAAATTACATTTCTTAATGCTAATGGCAGTTCTAAACTTCTCAATCTTTCAACTTCAATATCATGTAACATTTTAAATTCTTGAAATTTCTCAAAACACAAATCTCTATTAATAGTTTCTAAATCACCGCAAACATTCATAATTAAAAAACTAGAATATAAATCTCTCTGAATCTTAAAATCTCCAAAATAATTCCATCTTTCACCTAAATCTTTCTTAATATAACTATTATCAATATGATTATACTGACTAGCTTTAACTTTCCAAGTATCAATTTTCTTTAATGTTTTATCAATCCATTTAAGTTTATTGTCAAGGATTGTTAGAAACATTGATGGTGCTTTATTTGCCAATGATTTACCGAATCTCTTTTTTCTATTAAACTTTCCTGTTTTCTTACTAATAGTGGTCTTTTTAGTTTTTGCTTGTAATCCCTTATAACTCATAGTCTCAACTTTAATATCATTACCTAAAGTTAAAACATAATTAGCAAGTCGATTATGAGATTGTTTTCTAATTTCTCTTTGTTTTCGTTGAAGTTCTTTTAATTCCATTTGAGTTTTAATATAATTCTTTGATTTTATCCACTTGGTTTTATCTTTAATATTAATTGTACCATTATCATTAAATTTGTTAGGATTAGTAGAACGTCTTGATCTGTCCATTTTACGTTGCAATATTCGTTTCTTATCTTCAATATTCTGTATCTCAGGAGCAAGTTCTAATAATTTAACTTCTTTGCTAGAACAAATCCCTAAACTTTGAGTACCAATATCCAAACCGACTACACCATCATTAATATAATGTTTAATCTCGCCAGTATTCATATTAATTTTTTGTAGAGGAATACCTTCCATAATTAATTGAACATAATAATGATATTTGCCTTTAATTATCTCACGTTTTATTCTGCAATATTTAATCTTGTTTCTCAATGCCATGTGAGCGTAGATATCCTTCTTATCAATTACAATAGGAATTTTCATTCCTGAAAACAATACAATATTTTCTCTGAATCTAATGCCTTGCTTATTAGACTTTCCTTCAATAGAGTTTAATTCACCATATGCTTTATATTTAATCTTATTTGCTTTATGGAATATTAATCCTTGAAACGCGTCAAATGCTCTAGTAGCAATCTTTTGAACCGTCATAGCATCAATACTAAAATATTTACCCATTGGTTTAACAAAGTCGTGGAGCGAATACTCTGTCAAATTGTATTTAACATTAATTTTGTTGAATATTTTATTTCTATCCTTACCTTTGTATTTACAATTTGCTTGATATGCTTTAGATTTTCTCATATGGTTATATCTTTTATGTAGTTCGCTAATGCAAGAATTGTAAATTTTTCTACATTTTTCAAAGTTTTTATCTAAAATATCTTCTTGAAATTTTTCAGTATTTAATGGGAGAGTTAAAACAAAATTTGACATAGTATCCACCACCTTTCTATTAATTATACCATTAATAAATAAATAAGTCAAAAATTATTTTCCTTGATTCTCAATATATTGCTTAACTACTTCAAGACTGACACTACCAACAGTAGATACAAAACTGCTTCTACTCCAAAATTTACCTCCCCATAACTTTGTTTTTCTTATGTGTGGAAATTCTTCAAATAATCTATAAGCAGTAACTTGTTTTAATATCTGAATGCATTTCATGACTCCATATCTTGGATTGCAATTAATAATCATATGTACATGATCTTTATCAGTTTCCATCTCTTCGATAATAAAATCATGTGCTTTAGCTACTTCGAGACAAATTTCTTTTAATCTATCAGAAACTTTACCGACTAATATTTTATGACGATATTTAGGACAGAATATTACATGGTAATTGCATTTAAAAACTAAATGTTCTGAAACATAATAAGATTTATTTTTACGATATGTGTTAATTAGATGCTACTTCCTTTCTCCGCACACGCTAAAGCGTTGGCGGCTATGTCCCGCAATGTATAATCAATACATAGAGCAAAACAAACGATTTTAATGGAGAGGAGAAAAATCAATGAAATTTCAAGATGAATTAATTAAAATCTTTGATGAATGTACTGCAGAAATATTTGAGGGAGTAACCTTAGACGAAGATGATAAATTAGATTTTGAACTAATAAGAGAAACCGTAATAGCAGGGTTAGCCAAAGAGGTAGTTTCCGAAGAAGATAAGGAGTTTGTATTGAGTAATTTAGATTTATATAAACGACTATTTAAAGCCGTATTAACAGATGGTGAAAAAGAAATAAAGATGGTTTTGGTTGAAATGTTAAAACGTAAAAGACAATAAAAAATTGATTGATTGGAGTTATAAAATAATATTGAGAAAGTGGGAGTTAAAACGATGGAAATATTTACTATTGAAAAACACTGGGATAAATTTATGGATGGAGAATTTTATGTAAGTTGTGAAACTGAGAACCTTGCAAATGAATTTTTAAAATATTGTTATGACCAAGGATTAGAATGGAGTTCTGGAGAAAGTTTAATAGTGGTAAATTGTTGGGATGACAACTATGATTCTATCGGCTATAAATATGTCAGTAAAAATGATTATGGTATGGTACAAGAGGTTGAATCAAGAACAAATATAAAATTTAAAGGTTTTAAAATAGATTCTGAGACAAAACCTTTTGAAATTATGTCAAGACACATATATGAATTACATAGGGTTAAGGAATTATGTAGAGCATTACATGAATTGATTGAATTAGAAGAAGATCATTGTAATAAGGTCAATTATAATTGTTTGGTTGAATGGAATGATGAATTAACAGATAGGTTGAGTAGTTTATTAAAACTTAGAATAGGTTAAAAGTTTCATTGAAAGGAGTGATAATTAATGGAATGCCCATACTGTGGAGCAGAATTAATACAAAGTGATACATATGGTGAAACAAAATACTCAGAACATTATTGGATTCATCCGAGAAGTTGGATTGAAAGAACTGGAGATATTTATTATTGTCCAAATCGTGAAGGTTTTGATGAATTAAAAGAATCGTTAGAATATGCGAATAAGAATGATATTGATTATGAATCTTCAGAAGATATTGTTTGTGAGAGTAGTATATTTAATGGGTTCTTTTATACGGATAAGAATGATAATTTACATGAGGGGTATCCATGTTAAAATAATTCAAGAGAATTAAAATTTGACAAAATATAAAAATAATTATATAATGAAAGTGAGGATATGAGCAATTGGAAAATATGAATAAGATTATGATGCTTAAAGGTGGAAGTCCTACAATACATAAAACAGGTGACATTAGTAGAAAATGTGATGATAAAATTAGAGTCCACTCAGAAGATGATACATATTACATTGGAAACTTTGAAGAAGGTTTTGGATTTATTAATGTAAAATTTAACAAAGCAGATTGTAGGCCATTGACTCAAATGGAAAGAGAAAAACTCAATGGAAGTTGGTATAGTATCAATGGTGTTCCTTTATATAGGATTTATGTTGATGAGGAAGGAAATATTGTTGATGGAAAAGCATTAACTGTAAAAGGGGTTATCACTAAAGTTACAGATTCTTTAGGTAATGATAAGCATAGTAATTTTATTAATTTATCAGTTGAATTTGGTGAAGATATATTAATTGGTAGAAGTGTGGTATTGTTGACTGGTGAAGGGCCAATTACTACATCTAGAGTTATTAATGTTGATATTAGTGATAAGAAATATATAATTTATACTAATAATAGTGTTTATTATATAGAGGTAGTTTAATGGCTGAAAAGATCATAGCATATCTCAAACAAGAAGCAGATAAGGAAATAGCAAGAAAAACTAAAGATATTAATTTTTATTTTAGTAAATGTTATTATAAGCACAATTTAAGGCGTAGGTAATACATATGGTTATTTTGATTAGAAAGGAGAAATAAATATATGTCAGAGACTATTGGACTAATTGGATTCTTACTGGCATTTGGAATGATTTCAGGAATGTCTGGTGGATGGATAATTGCATCATCATTAAAGAAAGTAGCAAAAGAATGGAAGCCTATTTTTGAGAAGATGGTAGATGAAGATACCATAGAAAATTAAGATTTTAAGTGGAAAGGAAGTGTGTTAATATGGTAGTGTCATGTAGATATGATGATATTGATGTCCAAATAATCAAAATTGAAAAAATACAGACTGAAAGAACTTTTAATGGTAGAACAATAGTATATGGAACAATCGAGGTAAAACCAGATGGTGAGGAAAGTTTTCTTGAAGATTTCATTTATAAAGGTAAGTCAGGAGAACCTAAATCTAAAATTATTGAATATACAAGACAAATTGGTATTGAAGCATATAAAAGCAAATTAAAGAAACAAGAAAAAACATTATTAGACTATGTGAATGGTTTTCAGTGAACCACCTATCAATTGTAGTACTTAATGGAAAGGAGAATAATTTTATGAATTTGATTAAAGTGCTAGATATAATTAAGAAACAAATTGAAAATTTAAAAAAAGAAAAAGAGAATAAAATAAAGGAACTAAATAAAACATATGACGAAAAATTAAAAGAATTAGAAATTGCATATGATGTAAATTTAAAACTAAATACTGCTTGTTTAAGATGTGAAGGAACTGGAAAAATAGATGGTTCTGATGGTTATGAATATGGAAGTAGGTCACGTAGAGAAACATGTCCTGATTGTAAAGGTGTAGGAACAAAATAGATTAAAAAAACAAGATTCGAAGGATAATAAGGAGGCAATATGAACACAAGAGCAAGTCCTTGATACATATTTATAATCAGAAAATAAATAAATTATTAAAAATTGAAAGAAGGAATTAGTATTATGAAAAACGTGTTTAAAGGTATTGGAATTTTCCTTGGAATCTTTGTAGTATTGAATTTGTTCGCATTTATAACTGGCACGGTAGATTTACAATTTTATAAATACTTTGGCAAACAACAGGCAAATGCTGATCGTGAAATTTTTAAAGAGAATACAAGTTATATTGAAGGACATTCCGATGACTTAGCAAAATACAAATATGAACTAACCACCGAAGAAGATCCGGTTGCTCGTAAAGCAATTATTGTAACAATTATTGATAGATTTGCTGATTTTGATGAGACAAAAATGGAAAATCAAAAACTAGCGAAATTTTTAAATGATGTAAGAGAAGGGAAGATTAAATAATGAAAAAGTATATTATTGGAGCGACATTAATCGGAGCAATGATGTTTGGGGTAGTAGGGTGTGCTGATCTAAGTAAATCAGTTGATGCACAACAAGCCATACAAACTGAAGCTATTATGAATCAAGCTAATAGTGAGATAGGAATGCCAAATATTGCTAATTTTTATGAAAAGAAAACTCTTAAAGAAATTTATGAGTTACGCGATGATGCTAAACTAGTCACTTATACTTATACGACAGCTATGAATGGTAAGAAAATATTTCAGTTTCAAAGTATTGGTTATGGAATCCCTATGTCAGTTCAATACAGCAATCCAGAGGTGTATAAAGGTATGATTGCAAAAAGTGTTACAGATAGTAATGTGCCGAGTGTAAGTTATGGAACAATACCGCAACCAGAACCTAATGGACTTTTCATGCCTGATGGATTAAGTGCTACTTGGATTATGAGAGTTAATGATAATGGTTCAAAAGAACCTGTTTATATGGAAGAGCAAATTACAGTATCACAAACCAAATTACCAAAAAGATTATGTGAAGAATGGAGTTTACCAAGTAATTACTAAAATAAATATAAATCACACTTATTTATAAATGTCAAGCAACTGTATATAGTGTTAAAAACAAAAATAGACACTATATACAGTTTTAAAATCACTAAATTATAGATTAAATGTCCGTTTTATGCTATCTAGAAAGGAGTTTAAAATTGTTTCAAGTATTTGACAACAAAAAACCAGCAGATTGTTTTAATTTTGATTCAAAATATGGTTCATATTGGAGTAACTCTATCTACAGAACATTCGAAGAGGCTTGTGATTATGCTAATCGTTGGCTTGGAAAATTAAGCGAAGGAGTAGTTTTTACTTTAAATAAACCTTATGATTATTCTGGTTATGGAGATATGATTGAAATTAGAGACATAATGTAAATTAAATAAAATAAAAGGAGAATGATGAATATGTACGGAATTAACAAAATTAACACAGAAGACATGCAAATTGGAAACTATGCTTATAGCGACTATACAGAACAGTGGTATATAGTTTCTGCATTACCTAATTTTATTAATGTAGGTCATATTTATGTTTTAATAAGATTAGACGGACAAGGATATTTTTATAAAAGTGATTCACTAGATGAATTGAAGAATAATATTTCTAAAGATGGTGGAGAAACAACTATTTTTAAGGATTTAATTATTGAATGATAGTTTATTTTAAAGAAAGGAGAGAATAAAAATGGACTTAAAGAAAGCACAAGCAACAAAAGGTGGAGTCATACATATCGCATATCTAAAATCCAATATGAGTTTATGTTTACAATATGTTGGTGAAGATATTCAAAATATTCAAGATAAGAACGTTACTTGTAAAAAATGTTTAAAGGCATATGCAAAAATTGAAGGAAATGAGGAATAATAATGAGTACAATAATTATTAATGGAACTAAAATTCAAACAAGTGGTAATAATATATCGGTTGTAAATGGAACTGTATATGTTGATGGGAAAGTTGCTTTATCTGGTTTATCGGGTGATGTGAATATTAAATTTGAAGGTGATTTAGCATCATTAAAATGTGATGGAAGTGCTGAAATAAGTGGTAGTGTTAAAGGTAATGTAGATGTAGGAGGATCTTTAGAATGTGGTGATGTTGGTGGAAATGTTGACGCTGGTGGTTCTATAAGATGTGGTAAAGTATCAGGTGATATTGATGCAGGAGGAAGTGTTAAGTGTAGTAGATAGATTAAATGGATATTTTTATGTGATAAAGGAGGAGAGAAATTGTGGACTATTTTAAATTGATAAAAGAAGGAAATAAATTAAAATTTACTTTCAAAAATTATCAACAAGATGGGTTTGATAATAAATGGTATATAGAAATTTGGTATAAAATTCAAGATAATCAATATGCTTGTGAATACGATGATTGTCTTGAATTAGACAAGAGTATATTTAGAGAAAAAATAGCGGAATCGCTTATTAAAGAAAATATGGTAGCTGTAGAGATGAAAAATGCAACAGTTGATATTATTGATAAAAACAATTTGAATGAAATAACAAGTGAAGAAAATGTAAATGTAAAGGGGAATTTGAATATGATTAATACACAAGAGGGATATGCCGTGTTCAATAAGTCTAGTAAAAAATATGTTGACAATAGTCAATATGAAGTGAATAATTTTAGAGAAGCTGAGGTATATAACACTAAGGAAGAGGCACAGGATGAATTTAGGCATATGGATTCACCTGAAGATTTTGTAATTCATAAAGTTGAGATGAGTGTTAAAATTATTAAAGAATATGTAAGGAAAATTACTTTCGAGGAAGTATAATAAATGCAAAAATAATATTTGACACATCATTATTTAGATGCTATACTAAGTAAGTAGAGAAAGCATAAAAGAATAGAGGTGAGGGAATGACAGATTTAGTAGTTGGTAGATCAGAAGGCGTTGCTTATGCAAATAATAACCTTACATATAGCCAGTTTAAACAACCTGTTAAACCAATATTAAAACATCCTGAAACACATTTCATTGATCTTATGGTTAATGAAATTAAAGAAGCAAAAAGTGATACTGATATTAAAGATATTCTATATCAAGTTTATATCACTACTCAAATTGATTCGATGATTAGAAATGAGTTTGATTGTTATAGAAACAATAAATAAAATATAATTAAGAAAGAAGGGGATAATTAATGAAAGTTGGAACTAAAGTTTTAATTGTTGATAATCTTAAAGAACTTAGAGGAGCAAAGCATGATATTGTTTGGGATATGGTAGAATACGCAGGTAAAGAAGCAATAATTACAAGAATACTTATCGAAAATGAAAAATATGAATTAGATATTGATGGTGGAGCATGGACTTGGTATTCAAATTTAATCAATGTAGCAGAATAAAAGTTTAGATTTATTTGGTTAGGAGGTGAGAAATAATGGAATCAACATCACGTAAAATGATTAATGAGTTTAAAAATAATCCAGAAAAAGCAATTAAACAATTAGAGTTTTGTGAGTATGAATGCGAAGGTGGGCCATTGATTAATAATGTTGCTTTTATTGCACTACAAGAATTAATTATGGAAGGAGAGGAAGGTTAATATGAAAATTGGATTCATAAGTTTAATTATGATTATGTTAATTAATCTAACAATAGGTGCGTGGTCTGTAATTGAAATCTTATCTTGGTTTGGTAAATCAATTCCTATGGTAGCAAATGTTGTGATTGGATTATTCTTAGGTGAGTTTTCAATCCCATTAGCCATTGTAGGAAAGATATTGAAAGTTTGTGGAGTATTTTAAGAAAGGAGATGTAAAATTGAGAAAAGTAAAATTCCTTAAAGACTTTTTCACATTTGACAAAGATTCATTTAGAGTTATTCTTGCAGAAGATAGTGAGTATTATTACATTCAAGAGAATTTACATACTTTAGATAAATTTAGATTACCTAAAAGAGACAATGGTGTTTTGTTTCAAATAGTAGAGAGGAGTTAGAAAATATGAATACATTAGAACTCAAACAATTATTATCCAATATTCCAGACAATGCAGTTATTTACATAGAAGCAGATCATGGACAACAATCAGAGCAATCATCTAGAGTATTAGTAACTGATGAGGAATTTGAAGATGTTAAAGCACCTTATTATGGTGAAGATTTTAGTTGGGTGGAGATTGATGGATTGTATGATATAAAGAATGTTACGGCAGTATTGATACAATAGTGTAAATAAATAAAATAATTAATAATGAAAGAAGGATTAAGAATGAAAATGTTTAAAAAGAGTGTAGTAACCCCTTCCATGATGATTGATAATGCAGTAGATATTGTAGATAGTGCAGTAACCGCATTCAAAATTGCAGTTGCTAAAATAGATAAAGCTAATGAGATGTTGGCTCAATCCAAAGAGCAAAGTCAAGCAAAGATCGAAGCATTAGAGCAAGAATTGTTGAGTCATAAGCAAGTTAAAGAGGATGCTGAAGCAAAAATTAATTCACATTTGGAATTAAGAGAAAAATTGAGTCAGTTTGTAATGTAAAATGTATTCCTCAAGAAATTTTCGTTTTATAGTATTATGCCTAAAATGAAAGAATATACAGGTTTTAAGTAAAAATCACTAAAATAGCCCTGCAACCGTTGCTATATAAGGATTTATGGTCATTAAATAGGCGTAAATAAGTATGTTATATATTCTATCCCTTGAAAGTGGAATTTTAAGTGGTTTATGGGTTTTGTTTAAAAGTAATAAATAAAATATGTTGACATGGTTGTTGTGGTATGGTATAATTATTAAGTGGTTAAATATAAATAATATTTTAAAGAAAGGATTGATTGGTTGAAGAACTCTGGCACAGGTTGGAAAGCAATTAAACGAGGATTAAGTCCACCTTCTTTCAATATATTTTAAAGTTTTTGTAATAATAAAATAAAATTATTGAAAGAAGGAATACATAATATGGCAAAGAAAGAAGATAAAAAACCACTAAAAAAAGGGCAATCATCGTTTCAATTAATCGGAGAAGCAAAATTATCAGACTTTACATTTAAAATTGATGAGACTACTACAAAATCTGATTGGGTTTGGAATAAACTAAATCTTGGAGTGGATTGCGGAGGTGGGAATGTTGTCTATGCTGACTTAATGGGTGGATATGGTTCTGAAAGAGATAATATTCTCTATGTGCACGGTGTAAAAAAGAATGATAAAGATAAAGATGTTGACGATTATAAAAATCAGTTTACAATTG
>Ga0209728_1000314_pt1 | contig 43495 bp, 67 predicted proteins | sample RifGroD1_FD_183997 | JGI IMG/M metagenome (GOLD analysis project Ga0209728, IMG submission 183997) | Groundwater microbial communities from Rifle, Colorado, USA - Groundwater D1 (SPAdes) (version 2) | ecosystem: Environmental > Aquatic > Deep subsurface > Groundwater | place: Rifle, Colorado... | reverse complement strand
TAATTTTCCATATTCTTTTCGAGTGACAAATTCATTTGTGTTTGGATCTTTCCATGAAGTTATGCCAGATTTCCAATGCATTATTTGACTCCTTTGTAATTAAATAATCCAAATACATAATTCGCCATCTATTGTTTTAATTCCTTTTAATTTGGTAAAGAATAATCCTTGTCACAAACTAAACATTTCCAAGTCCTCTTATATCCATTCTTTTTATCTTTCTTGCCTCTAATTAGCTTCCCTAGACAATCAGGACACTTACCTTGATTTATGCAAGCATTTACTCTCTTGGACTCTTCCCTTGCTTCTCGTTCATTGGTTATTCTATCCCGTTCTTCTTGTGGTAAGGATTTAAATCTGTTTTTAGATTGCTGAGTCATAAGTAATAGTTCGGTTATAGATGGATATATGTCTCCGTAAGGATTGTTTTTAGTTAACATCTTTTATTCATTCCTTTCAACGTCTATTATATTTCAATTGATAATCTAAATACTCATCTGCTTGTTTTTTAAATTCAGTGTTCTTTGCATAATGCTTTGCAAAATTGATACAGTGTACCATCATCATATCTCTGAATTTTTCTTTGTCTTTTAAACTTGACATTGGTATACAATTTACCATATCAACAGAATGATTATAAAATTCTCTAAATGTATCCATTAACTATCATTTCCTTTCTCTAATTGATTCAATTGATTCCCCATTAATCGCAATGGTTTTCCATTTTCCATCAACCAATTTCTCGACACTGGTATTAAAATAGTAATTATCTAATGTGCATTGCATAGCGAATCCATAATCATTAAATTCATCAATTATATCTTTGTGTTCACAAGTGGATATATCCTCATTAATTACTCTAAACATATTTATCATCATTCCTTTCTATTCATTTAAAACACTAGTTTTATAAGATTTAATTTGGTAGTAAAAGACCATGACCATCTTCATCATATCCAAGATAATCATTATCCCATGGAATGTAATCATAACCTTCATCTTTAATTTCTTCATCAGAAATACAATCGTCTCTGTCATAGTAATCATATTCAAAATCATCTGCAAATTCTTCCATCATTGCTTCTTGTTCGCGATCATAATCTTCATTTCTTTTAAGACTAAATCCTTCAAACCAATCATACCCAAAGGAATGCACTACTCCATCCTTATCTAGTAATCTTAAGCAATTAACTTCAGGTTCATTGCCTATGATAATATATTTTTTAGTTTTATCAAAGACGATGGAAGTATGTTTAAAAATCATTTTGGGATTATTCTTTTTATAATAATGGATTAATTTATGATATTTTGATTTCAAATATTCAGGATCTAACTGCAAATGCGCTACATCAGTTTTATATATTTCTTTTGTCTCCATACTTTGTACTTCTGCAAGAGGAGATGAATTTCTTCTTTCTTGAATACTTAAAACTTTAACTGTTTTTGTACCATTATGAAGACTAGAAAGTGTATTGGAAACATCCCAAGAATAAATTTTACCTACCTTGATTTCATTAAGATTGTTTTTGATTTTCATATGTAACACTCCTTCTATTTTTTATTTTTAGTATGATAAATTACCATCTTCATTGGCATTCAAACTTATTTGAACTAAACTTATAATTTTTACATAATCCTAAATAACTAGGTTCTTTTAAACAATTTTCTGCAAAACAGTTATCACAACATGGAGTAACTAGAATCCCTTGATACCTAAAAGCAGGAAATTGTTTAATTAATTCTTCAATTTCATTTGTTTTCTTCTTACTCATGATGAATCACTCCTAATATTTTATATTTTGGTGTAAAGGAAGTTTAATAAACTTCCCTTATTAGATGATTTAAGTTTAGTTATTCTTCGTCAAATTCACCTTCAGCATCTTCTAGAGCATTGATTAATCCGTCCATATCTTCACTTGGGCCTAACATGGAGGCAAGTGAGTAGACTACGCTCAAAGGGATACAGTAGTCATCGGACATACATCTGAGATAGTGTTTTCTGCTTTCGTAACCATTTTCTTGATAAACATTTTGATTCATTATGTAACAACTCCTTTTTATTTATTTCTTAATTCATTATACATCAAAAGCAAAATAGATGCAATAGAATATAAAGAAAGATAGAGAATAATTATTTTACTCTCTATCTTTAATGACTGAGGTTATTTATTAAAAAGACTATCTAAGAATTCAATGGTATCATAGAACAATTGCTCAGATAATTTTTCAGTGTATCCACTAATTTTATGTCCTAAAACTCCGTTTATATTAACCCCTAACATATAAGAATTTTCGTCATGTTTACTGAAATTAACATGAACTTGATTTATATATTTACGATATATGTTATTATGATCTAATAACTGAACCATAAAACTTGATATATCATCGCCATCTTTGCTGAATAATCCAAATGGTTTTATATAGCATTCAACTTTACCGTTGTATTTAGTATTTAAGAAATCTCTGAATTTATCATTTATTGAATTCTCGCCATAAAAGTAGTCGTGTGTTAATTTGCCAGTTTGATATATTCTACTTGTGTTAAAATCAAAATCTTTAAATTCCATTATTGATTCCTCCAATTAATTTTATAGTCAATTAAACCATTTTTGATGATATTAAAATTACAGAATTTGAATTATAATTGATAATTTTGTTTTATCAAAATAAGTTATGCAATATAAATACTCATCTTCTTCAATTTTCATATCGATGCTTTTAATATTTAGAAATGGTATTTTAACCATTTCATAATCAGTTCCATCCTGTTCCTCATAGCCACTAATGTAGATATAATCATTGTAATCATAATCAATTTCAAAATCTTTAACACATGTTTTTACCATTATATTGTTTGGTGTTTCTAAATTTATATAGATATGTGAATTATCTTCTGTTTTATTCTCTTCTGTTTTTTTAAAAATTTCAATTAATTCCTTTTTCATTGCAGAGAAATCATTCATATTAATCATCCTTTCAAATTTAACCTAACATTACACCATATATGCCACAAAATCAACCCTCTAAGCCTTTTAAAACATTCGAGGGTAGAATTTTGTGTCAACCATAATTTCTAACCTATTATGCCACTTCAACTAGTTCTAACATTTCATCAGTGAATTCAAATCTTTGTTCTTGATCAATGCTTAATCCGTAACTTCCTTGATTTACATCTACCATAGGGAATAATATTTCTGTGATAACTGCCCCTTTGCCTAAAAATTCTTCCATCTCAGGTACAAATATTGCTCCTCCATATAATTGATTAGGTATTAGGTTTGATTTGATTATAACTTTTGTTCCGATTTTCATTTGTATGCACTCCCTTTTAATTTATGTAATTCATGATTATCCTTTAAATTTATATTCGAGTTTTGTTTTGACAGTTTGTTTTTTATTATAACACTCGAATATTGCTTTTGCATATTTTAATTCACCTTTTGTTATCATATCGCTATCTCCCATGCGTTTAATCATCATCGGTTCAACCTTACTTAAATTCTTGATAAATATTTTATCATTAACACTTTCTCCATATGTTTTTATTAATAAATATGTCCCAATGAGAATGTGCTTATCTAACGAAGAAGAAACTCCAAACCAAGTATTTTTAATTAATTTAAGAACATTTTCTAAACCACTCTCCCCTAAATCATTATAAATTCTCTCTATCGCTTTAATTGCCACAACTTTGTTATTACCTTTACCAGATGAAAATGATACTTCTAGTCCTGCTTTTTCTACAGTTTGTACAATTGAAACTACTTTTGGGTCTTCTCCAATATATAAAGCTTTAAAAGTATCTATCAATGACATTTGTTTATGATTGCCTCTTATTTTCCCTACTAAAATAGCTTCTGCTGCTTTTGTAAGTCCATAATGTACAACACATGGAACTAAAAAATCTCTACCTTCGTTGATTTGTTTTAAAGCTGTAAAACGATTTTGTCCGTCAAATATATTATATTTTTCATCCCTATAACTAACACTAATCGTTCCCAATTGGTGTGGATCAAAATCTTCAACAATATCTTTAATCAAATATGGTTTTAATAATCTTTGATATTTTTCACCAGAAGTTAAACTTTTTGACGATATTGATTGTAATTGAGTTTGGACTTCTTCACTTTTTAAATTTAAAACTTTGTTATTTAACATATTCATCAATCTCCCTTAATTCAATTTATTTTTTAGACAAAAAATTGTGTTTTCAATATTTTCTAAAGCATTAATTAGTTTATTCCTGCACGTTTGATTCATATTTTCATATGTATCTTCTCCATCAACATATCTTTTTACTGAAAAAACAAATGTATTTATGGCTGCTTCAATTTCCATCGTTATATCTTCATCATCATAATCATTTATACTTTTATTGAGATTTTTGACATCTGCTTCTAAGGCATCCATATCAATCCCTTCAAAATTTTTATTTTTTCTTTCTTTGGGAGTATTATGACAATTTATACATTCTGTTCTGCCAGTATAGAATTCTAATAATGACTTTCTCTCCCCACATCGACTACATATTTTTTCAACTTTCTTTTCACCTCCCTTCATTCCATCAGTTATGATACCTAAGTCTTTCCTAATAGTTTGAACTGCTTTTTGAACTGGTAATTCTTTACTAATAACTTGACCTTTCAGTTCATCAGATATCGAATCCAATGATTCCAATTCTGATAAATCTTTAGCTCCCCTAACAGATTCATTTAACACTGTTATAAGAAATTCTGCATCTCTATCACTTCCTATTTCCTTCAGTTCATCAATCTTCTTCATAACTGGTTTTGCTCTCTCGTATGTTTTTCCAGAACCAAGCCCAACTTTTTCTGCTAGGATATCTCTTACTTCTCTTTTGTCTAGTTCAGGACCACTGTCCGTAACTAGGCCAAGGTTTCTCGATCCAGCTATACCTTGTCTATCTTTAGCTTTTTCCTTTTCAATCCCTTCCCATAGTTTAGTTTCTTTCATTTTTTGATGTGTAGTTTTCTCCCGATGTTGATTTTCAAGAAGCAATCTTTCTAACTCTTCATTTTCATCTTTGAAAACTATCTGAATACAAGGAACTTCTTTTACGTTCAAAATTAAACAGGCGTAATATCTTCTGTGTCCACTAATAATTACATTATTTTGATTAATAATCAAATTAGTAACCATATTACTCTTTCTGATTAATTCTGCTAGTTCCTTAATGCTCTCGGACTCATCTCCGTAAATATCCTTATTCCTTGGATGAGGTTTTAATTTATCAATACTGATATTAGAAATCATATGGTAAACACTCCCCTTTTAATTTTGATTAATAATATCTATGATATTATTTGCCACTGATTGATCTTCCTGAGTTAGTTCTTCCTGTGATTGTTCTTGGTTTAATGGTTCTAATTCATAGTATTGTTTTTCAATTGTTATTACTGACATTGGGTTTAATTTGTTTATTTCTTCATTAATAGCATTTAATCTCAATTCAACACGTTTAAAATCGATAGCCTTTTCTTGCAATCCTTCTTTATACATTACAGAGGGATATTGAAAAAAATTATACGCCCATGCTGAAAATTCAGTAATATTGATATTTTTTTGTAATGCTTTATGAGCTGAATACATTAACATAATCGTATTAGTTTTGTTTAACCAAGTAAATCTATAAGTTGAATAATTTTGGATTTTTCTCCCCTTCTTAGTTCCTTGTTCTGTGTCTGATTTTTTCTTATTGTTAATCCATATCTCTGTTACTTGATTAAGATAATCACAAATATTATCTATATCTTCTTGAATGGTTTCTGGAAACCCAAATTCTCTAAAACTGTAAATTACTTTGTCAATATTGTCTTTGGATAATTCAATCGCTGTGTTATTATGTAACAATGTTATGAATTGAGACAATATTTCATCTCCGGCATTACCTATTGCAGATAATGGAGTCAAGGCATGTAATACCCAATCACTATCTAGAATTGATCTAAACAATTTACGTGTTTCACTTCCCATGGCTGCCTTTCTAATTTCGGAAGGTCTTAATCCTTTGGCTCCTGAATTCATTTGCACGAATGCTTTTTCAGCGTCTTCTTCAGAACAATCATTCATGGTTGTTATTCTGAGTTGATAGGATCTTATAATGTCCTGCCATAGTTCAGGAAGTTCTGAGAATGTTTTGCCCTGGAGTGTTTCATTAGTCTTAAAAATTTCATCTTCAATTTTAAATTCAGGGAACATGGTTTTTGACATATCAAGTTTGAAGTGATTATTAATAAAAAGGAAAATACTCGTCATACGCTGCTGCCCGTCAACTGTTTTGCGATACTGACTTTTATTATCTGCTCGATATACAGTTATTTCAGGAATAGGATTCTTTAATAAAATAGACTGAATTAAGTTTGATGCTCTCCAAGTCTCCCACACATAAGCCCTTTGAGATTCCATAAATTCACGAATGGTTTTCAGCTCCTTGCCTTCTTCTTGCTTCTTATTTAGAAGGAAATTTTGGAGGTGTTTTCCTACAGTAAAATATTGTTTTTCAATTTGATCTATGAGAATACTGATTTCTCTTTTTTCTACATCATAATTTAAGTTAGACATTTTCATCACTCCTTAATGTTTTTATTTCTTAGCTTAGTATAAACTAAAAATAAAATAATTGCAATAGGTTTGGACAATAATTTTGGAAATATTTATGTACAATTCCTGAACTAAATTTGACTTGGTGTTATACAATTATTACCACATAAAAATAACATTTTAAGTTAAGATATAACCTTCATTTTCAATTAAAAATTGAAAAGCATTCTCAACAGAAGAACAATATCTACGCCTTTTACCTATTGGAGATTCATTAATATCAATATGCTTTTCTTTCTTAAAGTTCCCACTTAGATCGTAATACCTTTTAACAAATACATATTCATTGTCTGTGCTTTCACATTCAATAGTTTCTTGAGTACATTGTTTATTAATTTTCATAATAAAACACACTCCTAATTATTAATTTATCAACCAATGCTATGATATAATCCCACAACCCCATATGCGATGCTGTTATAAGTGATGTCTGTTATGAAGTCCATGGGATTAAATCGTTAGCACAGATTAAAATCCTCTAATGCACATTTCATCACACATAGCGGAACAAACTTCATCTGATACATTGAGACTTCCTTCTTCCATCCACTTCCAAGCATAGTATAAATCTTGAGAAGATAAATTCTGTACTCCCTCAACTGTTTTTACTTCTTCTTTGATATATGAATACATTTTACATACTTCCTTTCACTCCGTTAAAGTTTACTTTTTATGTGACAATATTACAATACTTTAAAAGATATACCTAGACTATCACATTTTCTATGAGTAGTCTAGGCGTTACAAGTAATATTATTTTGCTACTTCATGTATTAATATTTCATCTAGAATCCCTCCCTCAATATCTTTAATTATTTCTTTCTTTTTAACTTTAACTTCAATACATTTTGTCATGTTTCTTTTTTCATCTACTAACCATAATTGCCAATGGAATTTATTATCATTTTCATTTCTCTTTTTAACAATTCTATATGGTGGTTTTTCTTCTACATAATCCTTATATCCTTCTGTAGTCCATCTAATTATCTTATTGTATCTTGACTTGGTATAATTTGGATTATACTTATTATACCAATCATCGAATAATTTATCATGTTTTGTGCTATTACACAGCCTACAGGAAGGAACGCAGTTAGATAAACCATTTGATCCGTTATGGTCTTTATGCTCTCTATGTAAATCTTGACCTACTATCTCTTTATGTAATTCTAATGGCATTCCACAATAAGCACACTTATAATTAAAATATTTTTTACATGCTTCCCATTCTTTTTCAGATATATCATGTTGATGTTGTTTTCCTTTTTCATGCCAATAAGTATTAAAGTATTGTTTACCTCCTTCGGATTGTTGCCACAATTTAATATAATTTTTAGCATATTCACGATTATCTACCATCCACTGTCTACTTCTTTCATTCATAATTTCTTTATTGTTATCTCTTCCGCGATATTGTCTATCATATTCAGAATATCTTTCTTTATTATTACTTTTGTTTATTTTTGCACTTTTTTTACAACATTCTTTGCACTGAGGATGAAAACCATCAGATTTATTCTGATTCCATACATAAAAATTATCTAAATTCATAATTTTCCACGTTTTACAATTATTACAATATTTTTCTTCTTTTCCATTATAATTAATCCTATGAGATTTGTTATATCTCTGTTTATTATATTCGTCTCTTGTCATACTCTCGAATTTATCCCTCTTTCTTTAATATTTTATATTTTTAATATTTGGTATTTTCTTCTCCTTTCTTTATATTAAGTCCATACAAGGACTTTAGCATAAATACCTCCAACCATTCTCAACGTGCTGTTGTTGCTAAAAATAGTGTAGATATTGACGCTAAAGGACTTATATAGAATCATTTACTCTACAATAGACCATATCTTACAATTTAATGATTCTAATACAATATCTCTAAGTATATTATGCTCGAATCCATTCACATTGATATATACAAGGTCTTTAACCTTATCTTTTGAGATATTGTCTAGAGTCCTTTCTATCCATTTGATTTCTCCTTTCTTTGAGATTGCTTTCTTGCTTTGATCTTTGTATAATTCCTGTATTACTTCAAATATATCAAGCCAAACTGTAGTATTGTCAACCAACTCTAGTTCTTCCTCGAAAAATCCATCACTAACATTTTGAGTAAATTCAACTACATAAATTTTACCACCAGTTAAAGATAATTAAATTTGAACAATTTTACCATGTCTTTGATCTTTAGTTTTTACAATATTGCCTAATTCCATCAATTACACATCCTTCTTTGTTATTTGTGAATTGATAATTTACTTATACCACTTCACAATACTTAAATAAAACTTAAATCCATAAATATATTGATCACCACCAACAATTGCTTGCTTGAATTTATATGTCATAGTAGTAACCTCCTTGCGATTCTGAAATGAATTTGTTATGGCAATTATACCATAATCAACTCCTTAGTATAAATCTTAACTACTTGATCAATAGTAAAAAGACTTTGCAAAGTTTTTCTTCGATTGATTCCTTTAGTCCATAAATGGGTTGTAGAGAAAGCTCTTTCTCCTTTGATTACTCTAAATCCTTTTGCTAACCAGTCTGCATATGTAAAGATATTTTCTCCATTATATACGAATCCTTTAGATTTTGCAATGATATAAATTATTTCTTGATTTGATTTCTGAATTTTTGATTTTGACATTATGGCTCCAACCTCCTAACTTTCATTGTTATAGCATAAATAGCTGATACATTCTAACCAATGTATTTTAAAATTGCATTGTATGAGCGTATGAATGCCAATTGTTATAATTATTTTACGCTTATACAATGCCTATTAAACTACACAAATTATGCTGCCAATTTAGATTTCTTTGCTTTTGATTTCTTCATAGAAGATACTAGAACAATATCAGACAATGGAAGAATTTTAGTTACTGTCCTGTTATTCCATATTTTCAATTTAATCTCTGCAAATGGAACAGGATCTAAGTCAGAGTAATAAGCAATGTTAATGATTTCACCCCTGTAAGGTCTCAGAGTGTGGCCTGTGCCTGTATAAACAATTTCTTTGCCTAGATATAAGATATTAAGTTTTGAAGCTGAATGAGTTAAGTTTTTCATGTTTTTTGGCTTTTGCATTGGAATACCTTCTTTCATAAATTTATTTTTTGAAAATTGCATTGAAAGCAATGAGTCCAGAAAAGTTTGCAGGTACATCTTGATTTTTGCAAATAGATATGTATTGATTTAGGATTTTGTAAGACATTGTATTACCTCCTTTGATTTTATTTTAGGATTCAAACATCCTCTAAACCTTCTAAACTCATCAAGTGTGGCTTTATGTCTGTTATGGAGTTTAGAAGGTTTCAAGGGCATTTGTGGCACTATCTGACTTCCCATGTTCTAACCTGTAAACCATTAGACATTTTTACAGTATAGAACTTTCCAATATTCCTTGGACTCTTCATTACATCTAGATTATGTTTACATGTCGCAACCTGTCGTACTGAATCATTAATCATGTGCTTATAGTCTCTTTCAAATTCTTGAAAAGTTGACGTTTGATAACCTTTAGCGTTCATGAGTTTAATAACTTCCTTTTCTTTTAACATAGTGGTGTCCATATCATTCCATACATTAGTCATTTCAACACTCTCCATTCAAATTATTGACTTATGGGACTTAATAATTGATTTTGGTATCATGTTTAGCCAAATTTATCTTACTTTCCAAATCTTTCTTTTGGGATTCATAGAATTTCATAACTTCCTTAAAGTTTCCACGATCCATTCCGTCTAATTTAGGTTCGAACTCTTTAGACCATTCAACAAGGTTTTGCATTCTTTGCAACAACATTTCACCTTCAAAAATACTCATCAATATATTCCACTCCTTCAATTAATCAATTTTTGCCTCGAATCAATACACCATGATTGTTATAGAGTATGATTTTGGTGTATTGAATCCAAATTCAATTAATTAAATTCCATAATTCCCTGCAAGATATTCCATTGCTTCTTTCTCAGTTTTGCCTATATGCTCATGATGGTCGTGTGTTCCATACCAATAACCTGCATAGCACAATGGTAATGAATCATCATATCCCGGCCATGTTTGAGTTTTGACTTTTTCTGTGTAACGTAATTCAGTTGTTTTACCTCCGATATTGTAGGATTTGATAAGTGTAGCATCTTCCATTTTTAATTCCCTCTTTCTCACAATATTTTGGTTCAATGTCACACGCCAATTTGTTATATAGTTATTGGTGTGCAACCTTCAGCCAATGCTATTGCTAATTAATTTGATTTAAGAACAATTCACCGCTAATGTCAGTCTCTAAGATGCCATGATTCCTATTTGGGAATTCGTAGGTAGAATCAGGGTAGATTGTTATGACAATTTCTTTATCATAATTTTCATCGAAAGTAATCTCTTCTGAATTGAGATATTCGTATTTTTTACCGGAAATTACAACATAAATCTCTGTTGAGTTGTGGATTGCTAGATGCAAAGCTTTTTCTAGAGTTTCTTGTTTGATCATTATTCAACCACCTTTCTAATTTAAAGAAATAGTAGGATATGACTCTACCCTAATGGCTAAAATGTTTTCACCATACTTTTCAAATTCCTTTACGTTTGGATTTCTCCAATGTTGAAAATTCCATACACAAGTAACTTTTCGAGGGTCGTTGTGTTCAGTAATTTCCATGAAATCCAATCCATTTTTCCAAGTTTTCTCTACAAAACACTTACCTTCTCTTTGGGGTTTGGTGAACAATACGGATACATATTCATTTTTCATTTTATTTTCCTCCTCTAAATTAATAAATAAATTTTTCTTGCTTAATAATATAATATCACGCTTGCACGCATACGTCAATAAATTTTTAGTCTTTTTTCTCCTTTTCGTCTAAATATTTTTCAATAGCTTCTGCAACTATTTGAACTATTGGACGGTTCACTTTTTTGATATGAATATCTAATCTTTGGCGTAATTCTAATTCGATTCTGGTGTTTAAAGATACTTGCATTGTGATACCTCCTTCTGTTATTACAAGTATAGCATACGTGCGTGCGTATATCAAATCAATTGTAAGTTTTCTGGGAAATGGTTTTACTCCTTCCAATTGGCAACATTATTGATAATTTGAGCCAACACATTAGGAGTTACCCAACCTATATAAGTTCCATCCTCATTCAGACCTTCAGGCAAAAACTGTTGAATTTGTAAGTCGTTACCTGTACTAGTTTCAAAAACAAGAACTTCACAATTCTTACAAGTCCTACCTGATTTTTGATTGCTGTATGGATTATCAGTAAAATTCTTGTTAGCACAATAATTCCCTTCACCAATCGAAAAAGAAACAGTAAGACCATTTTCAAAAGAAAGCTTTGTGTTAAAATTATAATTCATTTCGATCATTATGTACACTCTCCTTAATATTTAGCATCTTAGCAGGACTTGTGACCTGCTGTGTGCATTAATAGAGGGATTTGTTATGCCCTCTACCACTCTGCATTGATTGACCTATAGATAAGTAATAGGACTATAATTTTGTTTAACCGGATAAGGCAATCCATATAAGGCAGTCCAAACTTTTTTACGTTTCTTGATATATTTACGGTGTTTGGTTAGTTTTGATTTATTTAGCATTTCTAACACTCTCCTTCATAGGAATTTTTAAAACCCATGTTTCTATTGAACCACAATGAGGACAATCAATAGGAGTTTCGCCACAATTCACAACCACTTCATAACAATTATTACACATTAATGTTAGTTTTTCCATTTTAAAACTTCCTTTCATTCACATCAATTTCGTATTTCATTTGACAATGTTTACTCTGTTATATCGTCCCATCCTCTATCAATCAAACGCCTATAAGCTGAATATTTTTCAATGATGGAATAAAAGTCAGGATAAACAGAAACAAATTCTAGTAACTTTTTAGCATCTTCTATGCTTCGCTTAATATCTCTAGAACAGTATGCACTATAATTAATTCGTGAAAAATCAATGTTAATATGTTGCAATTTTAACTGGTCGGAAAGTTGGGTATATTTATCAGTCAATTCATTCTCCATATTTTCAGGAAAGAGTTTCCGAATATAGGAATCAACTTTAGCATCAAAATTCATTCGAGTGTCAATGTTACTAGTTTTAGGTATCCTGAAATTTTCTCCATTAATGGAGAGTGTTTTTCCGTTGAATTTGATTTCTACATTAATTTCCAGTGTCGCGAAACATTCTTTAACTTCCCCAATTGTTTTGCTCATAATATGTAACCTCCTAGATTCTGCTTTAGTTTATCATACCATTATACCTTGATAAACTCCAAGTCCCTGCAATCTATTGTTATGGCTGTTATACAGATTGCAGGGTCTTAGGCATTATCAAAATAATTATTTATTGCTTTAAGTCTATGACTTATTATATCATAGTGTCATAGAATTTATAAGTGGTTATAGAGTAAATTTTAAAATAATTATTTACATTTCAAAGACTTCAATCTTTTGTTAATTAATTGAAGTTCATCAGTAAAGAATTTTATTTGGCCTTGATTGTTATTTTCTGTGTGATATTCAATAGCTCCTTTTGTATATCCCATTCTATACAATAAGCTCTCCCTAGATGCTCCCATAACTGAGTTATAAGCAATAGATCCTTTATAATCACAATCAATATACATAAAATAACCACCTTTTAAATATTGAAGGGTATTTTCTAGGGATACCCGCGAACCCTTTGAGCGTGGCTGTTATAGGTTATACAGCCTTTTGCATTGTCATCTACGCCAACATTAATAATTTTGAAGTCTCGACTATAAAATAGTCTTTGTTACTCATGACATTAGCATAAGAATCTTTTCCTTCAAATTCATCAATAATAGTCTTTTCCTCTTTCGTCATGTCTTTATAATTTGATTTTCCATAGGAAGGAGGGAGCCAACCTTTTCTTTGTGATCCGAACAAATTGAACTTATGTAGCAAATCCAAATTAGTAAATTCAATATGACAAGTGCCTTTCTTATAGAATGTGACCGTAAAATATTTTAGTGGTATTTTCTTTGTGTCTCCATATCCTTCAGCAAACTTCAATGTTTCTTTAATGTTTACATCCTCTGTTGCTCCCTGGTCTAAGTAATTGAAAACCTTTTCCGTGTCGGTTAGTTTATCAACAATTTTATAATCAGTTGGTTGAAATTCTCCACTATAGTCGTTAAAAGCATGTAAAGGAATAATAACTTTCTTGTTAATTTTCCAACCTTTATTAGTCTTCCAACCATTGAAGTAGTGTATATTTTTTGATGTTTCATCGTGCCAATGGTGCTTATGGCTGAATTGCTCAAATAGATTTAAAATAGTATCCTCTACCCCTTTTACCATTTCATTGTTCAGTTGAATTTTAATGGTGTAAATGTTATAAAGGCTAAAGTCGTAGTCTTTCAATTCACTGATTTTAGACCTATACTTTTCCCTTAGATTAGAAGTAAATAGGCTCATAAATTCCTCATTAGTGAAGAGCGCAAGCCAATATTTCATTCTTACTTGCTTAATATAAGAATTTTCTTTTGAACAGTTACCGTCTTTATCATTGACAGTTAAACTTAAAATAGTGTTACTGCTATCTTCTTTAAAAGAAGAAAGTATAAAAGGTTTCATTGCTTCATATTCTGCAATTAATCTTAATCCTGCTTTGACTTCAAAATTATACTTCTGGACTATCCCCTTTAAAAAGTCTGCATTAACCACTTTACCGCTGTTATGGACTTCCTCGCGGAATACTTCTTGTTGCCTTAATCCTTCTAGAATTATAGAGGATTGTTCAACTTTTGGAATATTGACGCGAACTAAAGCTATCTCAACATTTGTTTTGACTTCTGCACTAACAAACCCATTTTGAATATATTTAATTTCTGCATCATATTTCTCTAACTTATCTACCAAATCTTTCCTAATGTTGTTATAGGGATTCTTTAGAGTTTCGGCATTGAGTAGGCAAATTATTTGCCCGCCATTTTCCTGCATTTCTAAGGCTTTTAATAAGTGCTTATCTCCAGTGCTAAAAGGTGGATTAGCAATAATTAAATCGTATTTTTTATAGGTATCATAGGTTAAAAAGTCGTTATGTACTACCCTATGTTTTTTACCCTGTAAAATAAATTGTAGATTTTCATCAATTTCAATAGCGTCAATATCCCATATAGCTTCTCTATTATAAGAGTAACTATGGGAATACTTAAATTTATCCATTACTGCTTCAATTAAGTCGCCTTTGCCAGCGCTTGGTTCGAGTACAGAACTAATATATTTGAAGTCGATCCCTGTCAACATAGTGTCAATTAATCCCTTTGGAGTTGGGTAAAATTCGTGTTCAAACATTTTATTCCTCCTAGTATATATTAAAGGTTTTTGTTATTGCAGAACCTTCATAAACTGCCCTAGATGACTCAAAAAGTAGGTTTGTAGGTATTGATCACTGGTTTAAGTCCTTGTGTCTCATAGTGTTCTAAAATCTCGTCATACTGCTTTTTATCACAGCTTAGATATTTGGTTTTTGTTATGACAAAATCATTGGTTTCCTTTACTTCATGCAATACGCTTTTTGGAAGTTCTAGCCATCCCTCATAAACTAACAAAGTGCTGTAAAAGAAATTATAATACTGTTTCCGTTTTCCTTTTGGTATCCAAGTCAATTTTACAGCATTATCATATTGAGCGTATTTGGTATACTCAACGGTGTCGAGCGTTACCATTTGATTTGCTACACTTCCAAAATCAGTAATATAAAATAATGTTACCTTTTGACCTTGTTTTAAGTCTGCAGTCCTGAATTGCTCCTGAATTCCATCTACTTCCTTGAGCAATCTATACATGCAACCTTTTAAGGTTTCCGACTCTTCAGGTATTTGCTGAATGATTTCCTTAGTTAATTTAAAGTTGTTAGTCCTTAATTTACTTTTAATGAGTTCTTTGTATTCATTGAATTTTTCAGAACTCCATACGTTTAACAGGTTATTGTCTGTTATGACTGATACAGAATAATCCTCTAGGGTTTCAACTTTTTGCTTAAGTGCTTCCAATTGTTCTGGGTTAACTAATTGAATTACCTTGTCAGTTTTTTCAATAGTCACATTTTTAACCAATCCAACATACCTAGCATAGTTATGACCTTGAGCATCCACAACGAATTGGAGTTCATTGTTATAATAGATCCCTACTCCATATAGATTAAAAACAACTGTTTTGCGCTCTTCCTCAGTCATGTTGTTATAATCTGTCATGGAATTAATTCTTACATCGTCTGTATAGCTGCCACCAGTTTCAGAAAGAAAATCGAAGTCATTCAAGAGCATGTTAGAGAAATATGACAGAACTTCTTCAGATTGGAAATGGATTTCTTTTGTAATCTTTACATTTTGCAAATAGAATTCGCCTTTTAAAACTTCCTCTTGATACTGTTCTAAAGAGTCATTCTTGTTTAAATTTGCAAACTGAGAACCAATTACAAAATATTGCTGTTCTCCGGTTAATTCTGTTATAGAGACACTAGCATTAATGATTTGAACTTGTTCAGCTTCTTTCTTTGCTGATACCTCATAGGAAATTTTGTCTAGTTCTCTTTGTGCTAGATGCTCCTGATATTGAATTTCCTTCCGTTCTTCTTCCTTGATTTCTGCTAGTGCCTTCTTAGCGTCAAAATCCATCATATCAGATTTTATTTCTGCTGTTTGCTCAGTTTGCTTGTAATGATAGTCAATAGAAGCATGAGAACCATAAAAATTATATGAGCTTCCATAATCCCCGTATGGATCATCACAAGTACAATACCTATAAGCTTTGATTAAGTTATCACAGTATAGCCTTATCACTTTTAAATATTCACTTTCTTGCTCGTAAGGAGCAGAAACAATATAAAAGGAAATACTGGAATAATCGCTAGTAATAGAAAATTTACACATAGGAAAACGAGTTCTTACATGTTTTCTCATTTCTGTTGCAATTGATTTTGTGCCTTGTTTGTTGTCAACTTGAATATCTGACCATTGTGTAAGATCCCACAAAGGAAGAAGAATATTATTTTTTACTTCCTTTGGAGATTTAACCACTGGCGCAACGAGTGTTAATGGTTTAAGTTGTGTTTGTTCTGCGCTTTGCTCTAAAGTGTGTTTTTGAGCTTCTGCCATAGTTTTTTCAGACTGCTTTGCATACCAACACTTTTTACCATTGTGCCACCTAAAACCATTGCTTTTTAATCCATCAAGAATAGTTTGTTCTGGCTTTCCTTCAAAATAAAGTTCGACTCCTTTTAGTTGGTCATTCAATAATAGTTTAGTCATATGTAACACACTCCTTTAAATTTTGAAGAGTCTTAAATACTCTCCAAGTCGTAATATTTATATTTACATTATATCACGACCTAGAGAATAATTAAAGCTTTTTTAAGGATTGATCATTGATTTTTCATACTCCAAAATTTGTTCATATGTCAACCATTCCGGCTTTTCATCCTCAGCAAAATTATTATGCAATTTTTTCATTTCGTCAATGTGTCTCTGTTCTTCTCCTGCCCATAAATTTTCTTTATTACGGTTTCCGTTACCTAAATAATATTTACAGTCACTTTGCAACCTAGAAAGCATCATGTAATTGAATTTATTAGGATCTTTTTTGTACTTAGTTTTAAAATGTATTTCTAAATCAGACTTTATAGGACAATCTGGCTCTCCGTCAAAACTATTTTGACAACTGTACAATTCTGGGTTTTCACCGCCAAGGGTTAAATCTTTCCATAATGTGCCTGTTTCAATGCACTTATAGACTGGTCTGTCCCAATCATCAACTCCTAATAATTCCATTGTTCTGATATTGCTCATTTTTAAAACCTCTTTCATTACAATTTAATTAGAGTTTTTACTCTCCAAAGTATTTTAACTTTTTGTTATTGCTAAAATACCCTAGACAATACACTCCCTATGAAAACATGATTTGCTTGGATTATTTGAGTTTTGAAAGTGCTTTACTAAGCATAATTATTCTATCCTCTAAGACTTTTCTGATTACAATTGATACATCATTTTCGTTTAGGTATTTCCGGCATGTATCGTGATGATAATAAATTGATGTTTTAAGTTCTTCCTTCTCTTGCTCCGATAACTTTTTGATTTTGTTGATACGTTCTTGAATTCCGCTATACATTAATTCCAACTCCTTTTAAGTTTGACTCGACATAAGGTAACGAACCTGTTATAAGATCCGCTACCTTATGACCAACAAACTTTAAAGGATTAGTATTTATAAATGTTTGGATTAGATCCAAATAACTCCTGTGTTTCTCTTATGGCTTCTTGAGCGTATTCGTCACTCTCTGCCTTTTTATCAATATATACCGTTCCTTTTTCTTTGTCCTCATAGACCTTTGCAATTATTTTTCCTTGCTCATTTGGGTTTCCAGTTTTCCATGCATCAATTGTAACACATCGTTCAACATCATCAAAATATTCATTATTAATTTGTTTCCATTTACTTATTCTGACCACTCCTTAAATTTAATAGACTCAAACCGAAACACCAATTGTTATTGTTACTTGATGTTTCGGGTTTCAATCTACTTTTAGGAGATTATGCAACGTTGACATTATCAATAATGTTTAGAATCGTTTGGATATCTTCTTGGTTTTCTTCTGCATCGTCCAACTCTTCTGGTGCATCTGTTATGTCAACTTCAAGATTTTCAGTTTCTACAACTTCAACCTCTAATACCTCAACTTGTTCAACTTCTTCAGGCTGAATCTCTTCAACAAACAATTCCCTTTCAATTACTCCGCATATATTCAGCATTCCCTTGACACGACTTTTAACATTTTCTTTTTTGACATTGCCGGAGCCTGTATACTTTTTATATTCGTCTGCAGGTAATGCCTTTGGAATATAAGTCAGAAGTTTTTTAGTTGCCTCTGATTTATTGGTAGCATTTGCAAACATATAAGCAAGAACAGGAATATTTATTTTAGCAAGGAATTTTAGAATCTTCTTGTCTTCTACATTTTGAAATGCTTCTACAATATCGGTGAATGCCTGTTCAGCAATTGCCAAAACTTTAGAATTTATTTCTTTGTTATGAAAAAATTCTTCAACGTCTTTTGTGGTAAAACTTGTGAAATCTTGACCAGAGATTAAAACAATTGCTTGTAAAATTGTCATTTCCCTGTCTGACTTTTTAACGGCGGTAGCAGAATATTTCGCTAAATCTTTAAATAGTTGGTGTCCATTAATCATTTTTTGGATAAATTCTTGAACGTTTCTCTTTGCTACAACAAATGCAAGATGCTCTCTAGAGCATTGTTTGCCATTGTTAAGGCGGTAAAATAGGTCTCTGACTATTTCCTCTTCATCCTCATCCTCTTCAAGCTCTAATGCCTTAATACTGAGTTGACAAGATTTGATTTGGTCTTGAGCTTCAATTGATAGTTCAGAAAATTTCTTGCCGGATATATTGACCATTTCGCCTGTTGTTTCAATTTTGACTGGCTCTAATGTGGTTAGTGTCCAGTCATCTTTTAAGAATGAGGAAAGGATAGTTAACCTTTGTTTCCCGTCAATAGTGTCGTATGTATTGCTGTTATGCTCATTTTTGGACTGAATGAACCAAATGTCTGGGAGATAGATTCTGAACAATGAATCGACTAAAAGTGATTTGTTTTCGATTGTCCATTGATCTGCTGGACGCTGAAGAGGGTTATCAAAAGTTACGGTTCCTTTTTGAATCATGTTGCAAACTTGACGAACATTCCAAGGTAAAGATTTCTTTTCCATTTTTACCACTCCTTAATTATTAGTTCGCACTCACACGTTGAATTTTTTATATGGTTTCAACGTGCAAATACAATTAATAATCCGTTTAAATGTCTTTTCTAATGGATTAGTTATTCGCTCATTAATTCTTCAAGTTCTTTCTTTTTGTCATAATCTAAATTATTGTATAAATTCATCAAAGTTTTGAATTGTTTTAAAGATAAATTAGCATTTTTTAGAGTATCAATAATTATCTGTTTACCTTCCTCCTTCTTTTCTATTTTACGCTGTTCTCGTTTTCTCTTGCCTTCAATTGCATCGTTATAGATAGTTTCGAGTGAAATATCTAACAAATCAGTGCTTTCCGTGAATATTTCAACCACTGTTAATTGATCCGTGTGATTCCATCCAGTCATTCCAGATTTTTTGCGCTTAGTCTTGAAAGACAGGTCAGTATCATGCATTTCAATATCAAATTTTTGAGAATAAAAGCTGAATTGGCCTTCTGCTACCTTGCTGATAATTTTACAAGTGTCACTAACATCAATAACTTTTCTTCCATTTTCATAATCGTATTTGTTATAGCCAGTTTTGACAACTTCCTTTTCAAATACTACTTTGAGTTCTGCGTTGACTTTTTGAATTAATTCTCTAACTGTTAAATTTTCCATTTTTACATAACCTCTTTCATTTTCTTAATTCGCCATCAGATAATAATTTAATTTGTTATTACTATCCAATAGCCAACTAATAAAAGCAGGTTACCCCTTTAGTCCGTGTTATAAATAATCTAACCGCTAAGCCTTGCCACTAGCCATTTATAACTCCTACATAATTAAAGTTAAGTTATGTTAAACCTTAATATTAGATAATTCAGTTTTAGTTGCAATAACTTCCGGTGAATTATCTAAAAGATTAAAGTAAATGATACTTAACTATACGACTATGTAATTGTTATTGATAGGCAAGCAATTTACACTTCACTATTTTACTAAGTCCATAAACATAATAAGCAAGTGTTATGCAAGTTTAACGCAATTGTTATGATTAAATTGTAATAATGTAAACTGGAGGGATTTATAAAATGTTTTTGGTTAATTCTCTCTTTTTATTCCTTTAACAATTCAACCTGCTTTTAGGATCTTATATTTTCATGCTTTTCCCGGCTGTCTCAGACCATCATTCGGCTGAGGGACGCTATTCAAAAGACAGAAAATATAGCGGAAACATGAAGCAGGATAAATTGTAAAAGGGATGAAAGAGAGGTTTTATAGACTTTTTAATTTTAATTTGAAACAAACTAAAAAGTCTGATTTCCTAACAGTGGTTTCTCGCTCGACTTGCGTTATCTTTACCCTGCGGATTCCCAGTCTAAACTAACATGGGTCATCGTGGTTCCTTCCACTCTTTAAACTTACTTGCGCTTCTCTTCTGCTCACTAGATTTCGCTCAGTAAAGAGTTAATTTCTATGGTCTTCGCAGTCAATTTGCTTTCAGTCTCCATGCGCCTATATAACTAAGTGTTAAGCGGTCTACAGATAACCTGGGCACTTCTTCGCGTTTTATTTTCCCCTGTAGCGGTGTAACGTTCGCCATACGATTGTGATTTCTCACATTGAAGATTTATAGTTAAGAGGTGGAACTTTCTATAGATTCAACTCCTTATGTATTTATTATTTTCGCTTGATACGATTTTGAGTTCTTAGCGGTAAGAGGTTTTTATTTGCTCCCTCTTATGTTCCCTATTTTAAACTATCTTGATAGCAATTGCAATACCCTTTGAGATATTTTGAAATAAATTTTATATTTATATTTATGGAGCAATTATATAGGTTTTCAGTTACAATTAACCCTATTTTAATTCTGAGACGTTTAAAATGATGCTAGGTAAGATTATAAAGGGCAATGCAATCTGAAGGCAACAAGGGCCGTTTTTGTGGGTGTGTTTTTGGTTTGTGAAGGATTGAAATGGGAAAATTGATTGATCGGGCTGAATGAACATAGAAAAAGACTAGAATATTATTTCTAGTCTTTAGGATTAATTAAAGTATTTTTCCAGTATTCATCTATTAAACTATTTGAAAATTTATTAATATAACCAATTGCCATTATCACATCATCTTTATTAATTTTACCTCGACCAAGATCATATAATATTTGATTAAAATCAGAGTTGATAAGATCCCATATAATTAAAAATTGGCGGTACGTGAAAGGGTTGTTAAGTCTTAAGGATTGAATAATTTCCCTTCTAACAATATTGTTTTTAGCCAGTGCTTCGCGGTCTTTAATTTGTTTTATCATATTGCTGCATACGGTCATAGTCTGAATTTTTTCAGCTTGTAGTCTATCTTTTTTGAATTGTATGGAACGCTCTTTCCATAGTTTATCTGATTCCCTTTTCCACTGTTTGACCATTTTAGTATAAGACATTTTGCCAACTCCTTTATATATTATATTAGCGTTACACGCTCAGAAAGGCCATTCTAAGAGGTTTAAATTGATTACAGGTAAAATAACTACTAGATAAAGAAAATAGGAGGTTTTACCCTCCTTTAGTTGGTCAAATAACTTATTCTTGCTTTGTGGCACTTAATACCCTCAGCATCCATTTTATACTGCAAGTCATCGTAATACATGTTAATTTCTGAAAGATCATAATGTACATAAGTTCCAAATTTTGCAAATGCCTCGAATATTGCTTCAAACATTGCTCTGGCGGTTCCCTTGATTCCATTTTCTTCTGCTAATATTTTATTTTCTACTTCAAATTTTTCCTTTGTCATTCCTAAAGTTTTTAGCAGAAAGGAAAATTCTCTGATAGAATCTGACTTATCAATTTCTAAGACTGACTGAGCGTAGAACATATCTTGATATTGTTTTAGAATAATTATCTTTTCAGTTTTATTCATTATGTAAACCTCCTTTAATGCTTACTTATAATTATAATCAAATTCGTGGCATTGTCAAACTATTTTATATTTGACTATTACATATCAATAATAATTATAAATTAAATTTAGCGTTCGCTCCATTTTACTACGAGTATTATTTATTCGTCAATACGTTTTATTTATATTATCAGACAAAGAAAAAGAAGCCATTACAGCTTCTTAATTTGTTTTAGGTATCCCTCGAACTTAATATTTTTCTTCAATTCCTTTTCCAACCAATTTTTCTAAGTTCTTCAATTAACATTAATTCTCCTTCTTTTCCATGATATTTTCTAGCCATTTTTAAATAAGAGATAATTTGTTCGTGCCACTCTTTTCTCTTTTTGATTCCGTATAAAACCCCGTATACACTATCAATTTCTTTCTTGTTAGAAATTTTTAATTGAAGTTCAATAACTTTTTTCTCAATTAAATCATAATTCATGTAGTTACCTCCTTTGAATATTTATATCTTTCCATGGATCTTTTATATATAGGTAAGTTAAAAAAGTTTTTTGTCCCTTCCGGACATTCAGCGTCATAGAATTTTTTATCCAAAACAATAAAAACATGATAACCAAAATAGATTTTATTCATTTCGTCCCATGATAGATCATTAGGAGGATTGATATCCCATTCTTCCAATAATGGTATATTCCACAACCCACATATTTCGCCTTCTTTTTCTACTATATCAAGTTCTTCATTTATATAAATTCGAAAATCTTCATCACTCATTTGATATAAATCTTCATTATAATCAAGTTTATCAATAGTTTCTTCAGCGAACGAGTAACAAAAAGAACCATTAATATCAGAAAATGATTTTAAGAATGTTGGTTCATCACTCAAATATTTTTCACGTAACGCACAAATAGAATTAGATAAATTTTCTTGATTTACTTTTAAGTATTCCATTTTCAAACCTCCTTAAAGAATCTATTAATTATATCATGGAAGATATAAAATGGTCAATAATTATATTTCTATTTAATTCTAACAAACAGAAAACCCCCATAACCCTTACTATAACCCACTTTTAAAAACTAAAATAACCCATAAAAATGGATTTTTAAAGGATGGAGATTATCCGGCAAAAGAAAAAGAACCTTATTTCTAAAGTTCTTACATGTCAAAAATATTAGGTTCATTTTTAATTCTTTCCATGTCTTCTTTAATCCTGCGGTCATTCTCTTCGGCTAGTGCTGCAACCTTTTTATATTCTGCGAAGTCAGTCACTTCTAATCGTTCGCACAATATTTCCAAATTTGCCGAAGTATAATAATAAATTTTACCTTCTGCGGAATAACTAACGCTATAACCCATTTTTTTATTTTTTAGGGTTTCTCTTTCTAATGATCCTGCCGGATAGACTTTTTTGAATTCGGTTTGAACTTTTTTAAATGTTAACATTGTGGGCAACTCCTTTTTCATATGTATTTGATAGATTTATAATAGCACAATAGGTTTAATATTGCAATATTATTTTAGCATTTATGGGCCTTATACCTATATTTTGATTATAACAGGTTTAAAACGTGTTAGAGGGGAATTGTATAGAGATATAAATTCTAATGGCTTATAGGTGGCATTCTGTGCGTGGTGTTTGAATTAGTGGTAGTCGGAAAGAGGAATTTATATAATTTATATTTTATATTTAGGCAAAAAGAAAAGACTATTTCTAGTCTTTAGTTTGCTCTATCCAAATTCTTTTACTTGTCTTTTTTCCGTTTACAAATTGCATTTTTGCTGCTCTCAATGTTTTATACCATATTGTATTATATCCAAATTCTGTTCTATATTTACCATCATTATAAATAACTTCTTGATATAAATAATATACTAATCCGTTAACACTTTCTTTTTCTTTAATTATGCCAATAAATTTTGCTGGTTCATTCCACCATAGTCCTTCGACTTCACATTTCCACATTCTTAAGTAGATCATTATTGTACATCCTTTCTTTAATTTTGTAAAAAGAATTAAGGAGGTTTTACCCTCCTATTACTTTGATTTTAAGGTTATGCTTTTATATTTTTTGTTCATTTCATTTACTTTATTTTTAATGTTTTCTGGATAAAACCAACGTAATTCTTCGATATGAACAGTATATTCTTCTTTAGTTCTCATTCTCCAAGTTTGTTCCCAATTACAATCATCTTTTTCGGCCTTTGCCATTTCAATCATTCCATAATTTTCTGCGTTATCTACTACCAATTTTTCGATAGGTTGTAAAACTTTGTCATAACATTCTTTTGTTTTTTCTAGTGATTTAATATCTTTCTTTAATTCCTTTAATCCAAAATCACTGATATTACATACTTTTTTAATGCAATCACAGCCAATTTTAAAGGTTACACCATTTGATTCTGTTACATAAACATGTTTTATATCGTGCCCGCATCTGTCGCAAGTGGTTCCAATATTGTCGTAGTAATATTTAATATTCATTTTTACACTCCTTTTTAATATGTATCTGATATTTATATTATATCACAGAATCAATAAAAATAGTCATATTGAATAAAATTATTTTTATACTTATATGAGGTTTAAAGGGTTATGTTTTGTTAGTGGTGGGATTGTTAGCAGAAACAATATAAAGCCCTTAGAGTGCCATTTGTGACGTTCTAAGGGCTTTATGATACCCGACCAAATATAGGTTTTATTTGGTAAAAGAAAAAGACTCATTATGAGTCTTAATTACTTAATTTTTTTAAGTCTATTAATTTTATATATTCCTTGATTGCTTTTACTTGTTCTTCTTTTACCTTAAATTTCATTATGTTTTAACCCTCCTCATATTCGCTACATGTAGCCTCTTCTCTACCATAGAAAGCACAGTCTTTCCATTTGCAATTCTTACAACTTCTCATTAATTTTTCACCTCCTTTGTCAGATTATTATTTATAAAGAGTATAGCATTATTCTTCTAATAACTCAAATATTATTATATATAGTTTAAGCAAAGAAAAAGAAGTATTTCTACTTCTTAATTAATTCTTTATATTCTTTTGTACGTCCATCAGCTATGCAATTTTTAACCATATCCCATTTAATTTTCTGTCCATATCTGAAAGCACCTAGACCAATAACCAAAATTCTATTTCCTTTTATTTCATAATCCCAACCGCCAACGTCTTGCCCTGTTCTTAATACTTCTCTTTCTTTCGCTACCATTAAAGATACTAACTCAGTGCTGAAGTTTTCTAGATTGTGAGTAAAGATTTGATTATATCTATAATCGTTCATAAATTGTGTAAAGGTTATTTTGGTAGCTTCCGGCTTAACTGGTTCATTGTTTCTGGCTAGTTCGTTAAGATTAATTTCCATAACTTTTAAGTATCTTTCAAGGCTAAAGTCTTCATTGCCAGAGCCAACTTCATTATCATCTTGATCATAGTCAACATATGAGATATTAATAAACTTCATGTCTCCAAGGAATTGTTTTTCATAAGATACCCAACCATGACCCATGTCAACTTGGCGAATAGTGAAGTAACTACGTGTAATCTTTTTCATACAATAACCCTCTTTCTTTTTGCTTATGCCTTATTATAGCATAGAAACAATAAGAAAAACCATGTTAATAAAAATAATTATTTTCCCTTTTATTCTCACCCTATAAAATGGGTACTTTAATTGCTTTAGAATGAATTATACAAAGGATTGCAGGATTGACTGAGAAGCGCATAATAGGCCATTAGATAGGCTTTAACTGGATTGTGTCCAATTAGTACTGGAAAAGAAAAGAACCTCGCTAGAGGCTCTTAACATTTTATGTATTTTTTTGTTACACCATCATATTCAAAAACCATTTTATACTCTATTATTTCTTTTTCGCTTTTTAGTCTATACTCTGTAAACAATTTAGAAGTAACAACGTCCACTAATTTAAGATAATTATGATAAATTACTATGTCACTTGATTTAATTTTTAATTCTTCGGCAATTAGTTTTTTAATTTCAGTTTTTGCTAGTTTGCCAAATTGAGTAATTTTTGTTTCTTTTTCGATCATAGTCGATCAACTCCTTAAATAAATGATTTACTATCTATAATTATAATCATTTTCAGACTAAATACAATAGGTTTAATAAATTTATTTTACACTTTACTATTTCCCATAAAGCAAGAGATTTATACTAGTTGACTGAGCAAAATAAAAAGAACCTTTTTACAGGCTCTTCAATTTCTTTTCAATGTCTATTCTCATACAAATTTTTACTATTGTTTCACCAAAATTACTTTTGTCAGAATGTAAAAGTAATTCAAGATCATTTTTGCTTAAGAATGGTAAGTACTCATCTTTGAATTTTATTTGTGCTTGCTGCACTGCTTCTTCTTCTTTTTTAGCATTAATTCGAGAAGTAAGATCAAGTACATTTTTAGGTTTTTCTTGGATAGTTTCAAGTTTAACCTCTTCTGGCCTTTCCCATAGAAATTTAGTAATTAATTCAGCTTTACCATCTGATAAAAGTTTTTCAGCCTCAACTTTTTTGATAGGAAGTGATCGAAGGTCAAACCTCATTTCTTTATAATATCTGTTGCCTACTTTCTTAATAAAAATCATGTTTAGCACTCCTTAAATGATTATTTATGTAATTAATAATATAATACAGATTACTATAATAAATGTCAATATAATTATTTTACCTTTGCTTGTGGCCTTATTGATGGATTAGTGGTGTATTTGTATCAGATAGGATTTGTAAGAGCTTATACGGCATTGTGGGAGGTCTGAAGGATTATAGAGAGATATGAAAGGAGTATAGACAATAAGACAAAGAAAAAGAGACTTAATTTAGTCTCCTAATTTGTTCCTTCAATTCTATAATTTTTTGATTAATCTCCTTTTGTTTGCGCTCGTGGTCAATTCTTTTTATATTTCTTTTTCCGATTGCAGAAAATTTATCATAATCATATAAATTATATTGAAGTCCTTCTATTTCCCTATTTAATTCCATGATGACTTGCTCATTTTCTTTTTGCTTCCAGATTTCGTGCTCTTGTTGTCTTTCTGCTTGTTCTGATAGATATTGATTATAATTTATCTCAATTTGTCCTTTCTCTTTTTCAATTGCTTGTTCGTAATCGCTATTGACTACTTTATCCCCTCTTGAATTGTAGCATTTATTAAAATGGTATTGCTGGCCTTGAGTCAAACTGTTGTAAACTTCATTCGTGATAGTGTTGCCTTTTTGCTTAATGTGATTTTCTATTAGTTCATAATATTCATTGTCAAAGTTTAACTCCTTAATTTCTAATTGTGTTAGTCCTTCTGATGCTAGTTCGCGCTGTTGCTCTGCTATGTATTCGGTTCTAGTTTGTTTCATTTATGTATTCCTCCAATAATTTATATTTGATCTACTAATTAAGATTATAATTGATATGATTGATAATTGCAATATAATTATATTACACTTTAAGCGCATAGGATAGGGATATTATAGGTTTAGATTTGACTAGAGGGGAATTGTAGCAAGATAAGAAAAAAGAAGCTTGTTAGGCTTCTTTAGTATTCTATTGCTAAATAATTTAATCCTTCAACTGGATTTATTCCAACTTCATTAAATTTTATATATCTATGGGTAATATGTATTCCCTGTTCAATCCAGATTAAAAATTGATTTCTTTTTATCTCTTCATCCAATCTGGTATAAACTAGGCCACGGCTAACAGGTAAATTATTTTTGCAGTATAATTCTATTTCTTGTATTTTGTTTTTGATTAATTGTTTTTCGTTTTGGATGTCTAAGTGGATTTGATCCCAATAAGCAATACGTTCAGGTGATATTGACATTTTTAACAACTCCTTAAAATTTTTAATAAGAATTGATTGACTATTGATATCATAGCAAAATAGAAAAGGTATGTCAAAGAAATTTTATATTATTATTTATAAGCATATCAAAATAATATAAAAAGAAAAGATTATTAGAATTATAAATTTGTATTTCGACGCTCTGCTCGAAATGCAACATGCGGTCTTAGATCACTGTATTATGAGAATAGAAAAAGTTGGACGTTTTATATACCCTATAAGGAAATTAGTTGGCACTTTTAAAAACACAAATAGAGAAAAGAATAAATTTGACACTTTATAAGTCTTATTATAAAGCACAATGATATTTCCTACAGTGCCATATAATGTATACGTCCCATAAGGTGTCAAATTTATTTAAACTATCAAATTCTTAAGATATATTCCATTAATTCCAATTGTATATCAATATAGTCTGGATTATGTTTAAATCCTTTGAATTGCATTTCTGTATATTTTCCGAATGCTGGCTTTTCATTTAATAAAAAATCCATCAAACCTTCATTATATTCTTTCTCATTTTTATAAAAAGTATCTCTAGTATTTATGGTCATTGTTTCAATTACTTTATCATTTAAATCTTTTTTATGTTGTTCTAATTCAATTTTAGATAATTCATACAATACATTCTTTTTAGTAAAAAATAACTCTATTTGTTTATATGCATAATCAATACCATACTCTTTTAATTTTTTATTTATTCTTTTGTAAAATTCATCTGTTTTAAATTTAAACATAACTTGAACTATTGACTTTAACTTCATATCTTCTAATACATTATATTTAATATCAGTTATTAAAGTTTTTTTCTAATTCAGTTGCTTTTAAATGATGTTCTTTTCCTTCTTCATCTATTCTAACCATAATATATAATTCATTATAGTCAATTAAGCACCTTCTTTTTAAGTTATTTAAAGAATCAAATAGAATTTTAGTAAATCGATCATTAGTTCTTAAATATAAATGATTAATATTAAATTTTGTAAATCTATTATCTTTTTTAGGTAATAGTTTTAATACTAATGCTTTATCTAAATACATTTTATTGACCATTCCTAATGATTCAAATAAATTATTTTTAGTAATTGTATATTTATAACCTTTTGTCTTAGATAAGGTATGTAATATCTGACATTGTATATGCTCAACATATTTACTTCTATTTCCTTCCGATCTTAAATCTATTTTCTCTAGTGACTCCGCGAATATATCAGCAACAGTAATCTTTTGACCTTGTTTAATAAGAACGCAATATCTACTTAATTCATTCAGTTGTATTTGCTTGCCTTTTCCTCCTTTGATGGGCATTTCTAGAATGCTGCATAACTCCTTATAATTTTTAAATGTTTGATCTAATATTAGTTTATTGATATTCAATTAATTACTCTCCTTTTGTACTTCTAAAGCTTCATTAAAATGTTTTAACATATTACCAATTCCTTGATTAGTTATTTCTAATACTAATTTAGTTTTTGTAGTTGATATTACTGTAATGGGTTCGTCATCAAGGAATCTTAATAGATGAAAAAATTCTTCATCTTTGAATTTACCATTCTTAATTGTGTATGGTATTTGACAAGTGCATCCGGTTTCATATGCTTCTTTTAAGATATCAGTGAATTTTGATACTTTTGCTTTTGTTTTCATTTTGTTTATACCTCTTTCATTATTTTATTTTTGTATTTATTTAACTGGTGGCTGAATGATAAATAGTGTTACATATAGCCGGACAAATAGTAGATAATTATTAGCATGTTTTCTCCTTTCTTTATTATTTATTTGGTAAATATTGTATAGGGAATAATTTGATTATCCCTAGAGTTCCAGTATATCAGTTGTAGGAATGATTGTCAAATATTATTTTGTGGTTTGTTTGTGGATATGATAATGGATAGCAGAGGATTGATGAGCAATAAAGGCAATAAGACAAAGGTAATAAGAGTAATAGGATGGTGTTAGAGGGTACAGGATTGATTGTAAGAGGTTTAGAGTGGGAAGTTGTGTGATTATATGAGGAATAAAAAGAGACTCGTTAGAGCCTCAATTGGTATGGTTAATATAAATCTTTATTGATTTTGTATTCTTCACATAAACCATTGATAAGTATATCATCATTTGATAAATTTACAATAATATTAGATAAATAATCATTAACCATAGTTTTTACTTTAATTTTATGTGGCCTTATCCCTTGTTTTTCAAGTTTAATAATAATATCTTTTTGAATTCCTTCAATTGATTCATTAATATTCTTTTCGTTGATATATCCCATTTATTTAATTCTCCTTTGCTTTCTTTAATTTTTTAGAATCTTTTTTGATTAACTTAGATTCCTTTTTAATGTTTTTAGAACAACAATGAGGGCACCATGTAGCATATTTTAACACACCAAATTTATTGTTACAATCTAAACATACATAAGAGATTGTGTACATTTCTTAATTCTCCTTTTCTAAAGAATAAATAGGACTATTTCTAGTCCTTAATTTCGGTCATTTCTTGCATAATTTTTACAAATAATTTAATATTGAATTGTGATTCTCTCACTAATCTATTTTTTGCCATATGTTCCAGTATTCCTTGTATAGTTTGTTCTGCTCCTTCTCTTTGTGATCTTCTGATTATTTTTAGAATTTCTAATGTGGATAATTCAGCCATTTTAATCCTCCTTATTTAATTGACTGATAATATCTAAAGTTGTATGTTTTAAAATTTTGTGGTAGTTCATTAAATTTGTTTTTACCTTTATAAAATCCTAATTCCTCTTTGGTTGTCCATGTTTTTGCATATTGATGACTGATAATAATTTGCAATGCATCAATAACCATTTGTTTAATAGATGTATTTTGAGTTTTTAATTCTGCTGCCCATGATTCCATTTTAGATATGTAATTAGTATAATTTGCTCCGGTTTGACTTCCGCAGTATTGGGTAGTGATTGCTTCAATAATTTCCGTGGTAGTCATTGGTTTGTTTGATTTTTTGAGGATAAAATATATTTCGCGTTCGAAGGTCATACTGTAAAAACCTCCTTTTAGATTTAAGAATGAATTTTGACTAAAATATCTTACTTATCGCTAAGAGGTATTCTTCGTTTTATTCACTCTACCTCCCATATAACGGTAATCGGTTATCTAGGGTTTTTACTGCCTAGAGCCTTCTCGCTTGCAGGAGTCACCATGCGTTTAGTCAATATTCATTTCCTAATTAGTATTATACGCTCATTTGGGGCAATGTCAAGAAGATATTTTATATTTGGATTTGAAAAGATTGAATAGGATAGAATTGATATAAAGGACAATAGATTGATAGCAGAGGTCACCAGAAGCCTAATATAGCATAGTGGTATGATTATAGCAAAAAGAAAAATGAACCTGTAATAAGGTTCATTTAATTGATTTATTTATTTTGCTGCCATTGGATTATCTACTTTAGTTCTCTCCTTCTTCTCGACTGTCTCACTTCCATATTTTCCTCTAATATCATCCATGCTAAATGCTTTATGCTTTTTGGCCTTATAGTCTGCTGGCTTAAAGTACCATGCTTTTTTATTTGCTGCATACCATAGACCTGCTTCTTTTAGTAGGTGCTTTACTTGTTTTGTCTCACCATTGACCCATAACCAAGATCCACAAATTTCTATGGTAATTTCAGGGATAAAGATGATCTTTTCTAGTGTTTCGCGAAAGCCGTCATTTACATTTGCATAGTAAGAGGATTTCTTTTCAGTTTCGTTTATTGGATTGTTTTTGATGTATTCAAAAGCAAGTTCATATTCTAGGTTTAAGGATTTCATTGTTTCGAGGTTTCCAGTGGGTTTGTCGGGATGATGGAGTTTTACTAATTCGCGGAATGTTGTTTTTAGTTCTTGGATAGTTTTGCAAGAGGAGAAAAATTTGAATTTATTCATGGGTGTTTCACTCCTTAAATTTTAGTTGGGTTAGTTTAGGGTTGAGGGTTTATGTAATTGATTTGATTTAGTTGAGGTATAAATATAATTATAATCAGATTTAAAGGTATTGCAAGAGGTTTATAAAAATTATTTTTATACTGTTAGGGTAACTGAAGGAAATAGAATTAAGTTAGATGGTTATGGATTGCTATGAGAAGCTATATAAGTCTGTGTGAGCGTTTAGAATTTGTTGTTAATAGAATTGAAAAAAGAACCCTTTCGAGTTCTCAGATTTTAATATTGATTGTATCCAAATCATTTGTAAATGATGCAGTTATAACTTCGTATCTATATCTTACTTGTAGTCCCAAGCAATAACTCTCTAATTTTTCTCTATGATATTTCGATACATTCATTTCTTCCATAACTCTTACTAGTCCTGTTTGTTCCTTTTTGTAGTTTAGTAATAAGTAAGCACAAAATGTATCAATATCATAAATGTAATTCCCTGCAAAGTATTCGTTCATGATGTTTTCAAATTTAAAAGGGTTATCTGTTTTTAGTATGCTAAGTCTTTTATCATATTGTCTGAAAAGCATCGTATCGGAATTTGAGTAGTAAGAATCTTTATTTATGCGGTTATCACGTTGATAGGATAGATATCGGCGTTGTTGTGGCTTAGACATTGATCTCATATGCGATCTACTCCTTTAATGCTTAATTTGTTTATTTATATTAACATTTATAGAAGGTTATGTCTAGTGGGTTTTAAGGTATTTAGAGGTTTATTTTAGATTTTCTGAATTATTGTTTCCTATTATATAGGTATAAATTTAGTACATTCAGAATGAAGGTTAATAAGGTTGTTGTATTGGGTTTATAGGCCCTAGAAGGGTGTTTTAAGACGTTTAGAGTTAATAGGTGTATAATGTATAGGATAAGTAAATTAAACAAAAAATAAGGAAGGATTTACCCTTCCTACATTATAATTATATTTTCTTGCAGGTTGTTTGCTAAGAGATATTTCTCTATTTCTGTTGCTCTGCTGAAGAGTTCTCTAAGTTTATCTGTTGTATACTCATAATCTGATTTTAATTTTCTGGCTATGTCTTCATATTCCCAGATTATGTTCTGTTGTTTCTGAGCTTGTTTTCCTGCTTGTTTGCAATTGTTTAATGTAGTTTCAGATATCCATAACATGACTGGATGTTCACGCCAGAACTTATTTTCTAATGTTTTGAATGATTTTAGGGATTTAGTTTTATAGGTTCCTTCATTGTTTCTGAAATTAAAACGTGCTATTCGCTCATAGTCGTAGGTGGATTTGTATAGATAGATATCTAATATATAGGGTCTTGCTTGGTCAATCTCTGCTTTTATGTACATGTTGGCACTCTCCTTTTGTTTTCTTCTTATAAGATAGTATATTCGATAGAGAATGTGTATATACCTTTATTTTATTTATATATTCTATGGATTTTATCATTGTTTATATTGATGATGGTATAATGATTTAACTATGATAGAATCTTAGTATTAAGCATGGTTAAGATGGCAATAAAAAATAAGGAAGTATTTCTACTTCCTTAGTGGGTTCCTATTTGATACATTAATTCTTCTATGTCTTTTATTGTAGCACTATTTAAGTCGTGAGTCGTTAGGACTGATACAATATACATTCCATCATCATCCTTGTATCTTTCTGCTAATCCTCTTAGTCTTGCTTGCATTCCTTCTGTATTGTAGTCTGTACCATGTTTCATTAGTGAAGGTATTTCACATATTGTAATTGATCGTTTACCATTGTAGGTCTCATAGTAGATGTTGTTGTTTTCTTGGTTATCTGCTTCGTTTACGATGATGTGTAGAGTGTGTAGGCAATTCCAGCGAGAGGAACCATTATTCTTTTCAAATTCAAGATCCATTTTATCTTGGATGGTTTGAGCTAACCAACTGGTATCTTCTAGTTTTCTCGTTTGAATTTTCTTTGCTCTTGCCATTGAAAATCAACTCCTATGTTTTTATTTCTTATCTTATTATAGCACATAAAATAGCGTTGTGCCTATTTTTTAAAAATTTATTTTAGTATTTGCTAGGCAAAAAAAAGGACTTATTTCTAAGTCCATAGTTTAATTGGTGTTCTTTTATATTTTAAGTTGTCTATTACTTTTGAAGCTCTAGTCCATAGTTCGTGGTTATAATCTTCAAAGGGAAATGAGTCGATCCCGTTTAACTCATAGTTCAATTTTATTTCTTTGTCCATTTGCTTAGTGATATAGGTTATAGTTGCAATCATGTCCTTATATTCGCATGGACTTTTTAAGCTTATACTGTGATTGAACGACCTTGTTACTGCTCTAACCTCTGATAAGTTGAAGTTGCATAACACTTTAACGTCTCCATCGCTCAAGGAATGGTTTGCTCTGTCACTGTCCATTGGATGATTATGTGTTAAGATAAAACCCTCTAAGTTGCCAGCATCACCAATGTATACACTGTCACCATGTGTAGTCTTTTTGCCGTTTAGGTTCTCATATACTAGATTGCCTTCTGCATCAATGACATGGACTGATTCATATTGATTGTGCCGGATTGAATCTTCAATGGTTGCAAGTGCAAGTTTAGCTACTTTTTTCATAAGTTCAACCTCCTTTAACTTATGATTAATTATACCATAGAAATATATAAGATGTATATAGGAAATAAAATATTATTTAATGGTTTGCGCGTTCTTTTAGTTGTTTTTTGGGAATGAAATGAAGGATAATAAATAGGTTAATAGTGTGTTGTATTATAATTAGAAGCTCTAGGATGGCCCGTGTTGAGTCAGAATGTAGGAAAGGTATGATTATATGGGATTTGAGGGTAAGAGAATTACTGGAAGTAATTGTGGAAAATAGTGTGGAACAGTGTGGATTATTTTGCATTTTCCCACGTGGAACATTTTATTTTTTACTTGTGGAACAGTGGATGGTAAGGGATAATTTGAATGTGATAATTGTGACCATGTAATGTGGTTAGTGTAATATGATTATGATTATGATTATGATTATGATTATGATTATGATTATGATTATGATTATGATTATGATTATGATGAATGTGTAATGTAGTCAAGTGACTGTATTGTATGGTAGTGTGATTGTATTATGTGTGTTAGTTTGAATATAATATAGTTTGAGACTAAGGTAGTTTGATATTCAAAGTAATTTTATTATATGAATGGTTGTACATATGAATGGTTACTCATATATTAATACTTCAAAGATTGTGCCTATGTTATAGACCTCGATATTTTATACGTATAAGCGTATGTTAGTATAAACGTATAATTAGCATTCCTAACTCATTACGATTCATTCCATTTCAGCCGATCATAATCTATTCGACAAATCATTACCGAGTGCAGCCGATACCAACGCCAGGATATTATCCATTTATCATTCCCTTTCAATTTCCTGCCACAAAATGACCCTTCTAACCTCTTCAAATTCAATTCGATACATAATGTAAGGCCCAATTCTCATCCAATGTTACAGAATCCCATTGTGTCACATTCAGATAATAGCAAAAACCCTTGTATAATGCGGGTTGTAGGGTTCGGCAGGTATTCGGCCCATGTTGTTTTCAGTTTGTCATAGTCTTAGACTATAGCAAAAACCTTTGCTAATGTTCATTTTCAAAAACCATGCCAACATGGGGCGTGTATTTACAAAAACCAAACTTTTTATTTCGACAGGATTCGACACAGTACTTCTACTTCGTTACAGATTTTAAAAACGATGTGCGAGTACACTACTGTTTCAATTCTCACACCAAACTTAAAATAACAATACGAAAACAACTTAATATCACACTCGCTATTTCTTCGATATAATCTATATCACACCAATGATAAACTTGGGAATATGCTTCATCTAAAATATCTCTAATATTTAAAAATGCAATAACTAATTACACTCTCAATCCACAAATCATAACATCTATAAACATCTATAAACACTCTATAAACACCTTTAAATCAACCATCCTAACCAATATATCAATCAATAAATTCTAATGTCTTACAATCAAATTCTACATAATAAAATAAATGATTAACAATCTGAACGATATAAAATAAATTATCTTAACCTTAATAATTAATATGATATAGATATCAATAAAACAATGATTAAATCCTATTAATCCACGCTATAATCCTAGACTTAAATCCATAAAACAAAAAATTAGAGTCTAGTACGAATACTAAACTCTAATCAAACGATAAAAAAATATTTACTTAAAATATCCAACCATATTTATTTTATATTTTATTAATCACTCCTAATCAATTAAAAATTATATTTATCACAATCATAACAATCAATGAATCAATTCTAACTTTTCCATTAATCCACTAAAATTATCTTTTAAATCATCAGGGAATATAAAGACCTTACCATATCCATCTAATTCATTATATATTTCTATTTTACCTTCAGTTCTCTCCTTGTAATCTTCTATCCTACTATTATGAGAAGTATTTCTATCAAGATTCAAACCAAAATACTCAACTATATAACATTTATCCATCCCAAATACAAACCAATCTGGAACTTTACCTTCAATTTTTATTGTTCTATCTGTATTGTTTGGATTATAAATCACTTTATGCTTAAATTTTTCTTTTAATATATCATGAACAGTAGCTTCCTCAATAGAGTCAAAATCATTTCTAATATAATGAATATCAAAATCTCTAGGATTAAACTTCCTTGGATATACCTCATTAATCCATTCAAATAAACTACTATAGTAGTTTTTACAGACGGTATATAGTGTACTTGTTCCTTTATTCCTTAATGCGGTTAAAGTAATATATAAAGGAACTTTTTCTAACTCTATTTTCATATCCTCCTCTATAAAATATTTTAAAGCATTAATTCTATTATGTTGTTTCGTCCAATATTTTTGAAAACCACTTTTAAATTTATAAGGTACATATTTATTATCATAGTATTCCATGATAAATTCTAGTAAATCATTATTGCAATATCTACCAATAAATCCAGTTAGCTTACATTTTCTTATAATTTCATAATAATTAAAATTATAAACATCATTTATAGTAATATTATTATCTAATAAATATTTATCAATTATTATTTTTGCTTGATTAAAACTGATTATTATATTTTTAAATTCATGATAATCCATTCCTAAAACATAATCATACACTTCTTCTATTTTTATATTAGTCAATCCAAATCCGCATACCAGTTTAACTGAATCATGATTTAATTCTTTATATTGTTTAAAATCCCCTTTCTCATGCATATATTTAATAATAATTAATTTGTCTTCTTTATTTTGTAATATATTAGGTAAATTAATCTTACCAATTTTTCTCCAATGATTAAATATAAGTATAGTATCATGACTCTTATAAATATTATACATTGTTGACCCATATGTATTATATATAAGATTTAAGTTACTATCTTTCCCTTTAATAAATGTTTTGCCCCTATTATGATCCCATGATTTACAATCTCTACAAACTGTATTTAGCATATAATTGTTATTCTCATCTGTGCTAAAGTCAAAAAAGTTTGCATGATAAGGATAATAATTATTACATTTATCACACTTTTGCCAAATAATATTAGGATCTGATTCCAACACATTATAAATACAGTCTCTAATGTATTCATTATATTTATTTATAACTTCCTTGCTAATTTCTTTGGAAAATTGATCATATTTAATATCTTCACTGACTGTCTCCATATGCAAATACTCTAATAATATATTCATCCCTTTTCTTTGCTCTACAGATAATCTACTCACCCTGCTAATATTTATTATTTGTCTTAATCCTTCTTCATTAATACAATTAACATCTTGAGTTCCTCCTAAAACATTTGATCCATAATCTATTTTAAACTTCTTAATATACTTGGAATACTCTTTATGTAATTGATTTTGACTAGTTTGTTTTAATAGAATCTTTTTTGTGATAAAACTTATCGGATAATACAATTCTCCATCCTCTCTAATAACTGGTACTTTAACTTCTCCTATTAATATCTCTTCTTGTCTAATCTCTTTCTCTTGTGTATTTATCAATTTATTCTTTCCTCTTTCTTTTATATATTTAATTGTGTAGTATTTTATTTATTACTTTAATACACTCAATAAGCATCATTCCTCTCAAAAATTTCTAGTGAGATATTCATCCCTAGATAAGTATAACATTTATATATAAATAAGTCAAATATAATTTTAACCTATTTCAATCCAATCGAACAAATTACAAAAACAATAATCCCAATAAATGCATCCATAAAAATCAAAATATCCATCTACATAAAACCTCCATAAAATTACTACAGATCCTTATACAACAGCACTTATAACATATTATACTATATCTCTTCCTATATACTGGGGTGTATTTTACAACTCAAGACGATGCAATTATCTCTCATATACGATACTCTAAAAATTGGTGAAAATAATTTTTACAATCCATATCAAATTAATATCTCAAAATTATATAAAATCTAATCTAAACCCAAAACAAAAATTTACCAAACAACACAAATCAAATAATCCCTACATCCTTACTCTAACAACCATTACAACCATATCACTCGGATGAGATGCTATATAAGTAATACACTTCATCCGAACAAATCTCTGTAACATAACTGTAACAATGCTTTAAAGGATTTTAAAATTATTTTCTCTGGTAAATTTTTCTTTGGAAAATAGAAGATGAATATTTATTATAAATTCTTTTACAAATATATAAATAAATGTTTGACATGGGTTATATGATATGGTATACTTAGTAAGAGGGGAGAAACTATAAAATAAATCAGAAAGGAGGAAAATATGTTGGTAATTATATTGCATATGCCATTACATATACAAATTAATATTATTGTTGCTACTGGTTTTACATAAGTAAGAAATAAATAAATTATTCTGCTTAGCATAAAATATTAATTGAGATGAACTTGTGAAGAACAATTAATATTTTCGTTCCCTTGCTCTATCCAATTAAATCAAATTATAAATATCAAAAGGAGATTAAAAACTAAACATGGATGAAAACAATAATAAGATAACAAATAAAACTTTTATTAAAATTCCTAACTCTCTATTCACAATAGAAAAGAATGAATTAGGAGAAGAAATAGGAGTGACTATATTCAAACAAATAGGTACAGAGGGATTCACAATATGGTCATATCTATTATTCACTCAAGGTAATCAAGTATCTGCTCAAACAAGTGTAAAAAGAATTGGTTCATTCCTTAATAGAAATAAAGAATCAAGATCAAAATACATAGCCAAGAATGGATTAAATGATTATAGATCAATAAAGAAATATCTAAATGTATTACTCAAAATGGATATGATAAAACTAGAACAATTCTCAGATGAAGTTATAGAAATAAACAATAACTATTTTACAAATATAAGAGCAGATGAAGAATTATTCATTGAAGTAAATCCATTAGATGATGGTAAAGGATTCTCAATAATATCATCACAATTATTCTTTGATTATGTTCATAAGATTGGTCACATAGGATGGAGTATATATTGCTTACTATTCAAAAATCACAATATCAATTATGGTAATCAAGATGATGATCCATATACTATGAAAAATTATGGTTTTGCTAATTGTTCAGAGGAATATATATCTAAAATATTAGATAGAAGTAGAAAAACTATTAGTGAATACATAAGTGAAAATAAAATAATACAAACATCACTTGTAAGAATATTTGAACAAAAAGATAGAGAATGGATTAATAGTAAAACAGGTTTAACTGAATTTAAGTATATGCCTAATCACTATGTAGTACATGCAAAATATAATCCTGAAAACAAATACTATATAGAGACAAATCAAATCAAAGTAAAGAGAAATAGAGAGAAGAAAATTAATTTTTCAGATTCGTGTTTACACGGAGATGTAATCTTAATTCTATCTATATCTAATTCTATCTTTATATTAATTTTATATATATTATAAGTCTATATATATTATGTAACAATTTTGTGGGGTATTCTGCATAGGATTTTTTATCTGTGCAACTTACCTGCATAAGAATTATTTTATATGCAATATCCCTACATAGAATTTTTCACTCATGCAGAATGCCTGCATAGAAAATTTTGTTCATGTAACTAACCTGCAAAATTGTTACACGGTAATTTACATTAAATGGATTATGAAAAGAATTTGAAAAGGTGGTAAATATATGATAAATAGATATAAGAAAATATTTAGTAAGTCTATAGCAGTTCAATTAATTGTTTTGGGGAATGAATTATTGTTTACTGAACCAAATAGATTGAAGCATAATTTATCTGTATTTGTGTTTAATGAAACTAAGGAATTGTTGGAGCAATTGACAAGTATAACTAATAAGAATAAAGAGGAGAGATAAATTGATGAGTAACTATATTTACAAAATGTTTGATAAGAATAATGAAATAATATACATAGGTAAAACAATTAATATTGATCAACGCCTTAGACAACACATGACAGATAAAGATAAGAAATGGTTTAAAACGGTTAGCAAAATATATTATGCAGAATGTCTTAATAAAACTGATATGGACATATATGAGATATATTATATTAATAAATTAGTGCCTTTACATAATAAACAATCTGTAAATGGTTGTGAATTTAGTCAAGAATTAGATGAACTTAATTTTATTGAATCTGGATTTAATGTTAAGTTAGAGTTATCTAAGATAAATAAGAAAGAAAAACAGAAGAAAAAATTACAGCAAGAAAATAAATTTATTACAAGTAAGTATTGGTATGAAGAAATTAATGAGTATACACAATATTATGAAGTTGGAAATAGATATATTGAAAATGAAGAATTACTAAACTTTTATAAAGATAATATCGAAATAAAAGATTTGTTTAAGTTATTAAACAATCTTCAATTTATGGTTGATAAAGACCCATGTACCTTATTTTTTTATCGGGACATAGAAGATATCAATTGTTACAATGATATATCTGTTTATCTTATATCATTTTCAACAAAAAGTTATAAATATACTTTAGAAGAATTCATTGATAAGATATCAGATAGCACTATTACTCCTTTGAAATATTTAAGTGATGAAGATGTAAAGGAAGTAAATAGTCTTAGAATTAATGAATATTGTATTTTCAATAACATGGTTGTGATAAATAAAATTAATAATAAAGAAGGAGAAATAAAATAAATGAAAAAAGCTTTAAATGAACAAGGAAAACTAATAGATATTATAGAATCTGTCTCAACATCTACATACACCTGTCCTGTCTGCAAAGAAGTGTTAACTAGAAATTTTGGTGCTCAAAAACAATTTTACTCTCATGCTAAAGATACTGAATCCAATGTCTCACAATGCGAAGCAAAAATGAAACTCATTATAAAAGAAGATAAATCAATTTTTCAACAATCAGAATCAAATGTATTATCTACAGAATTTTATAATAAACAATTTGATGATATAGAAGTAGAAATGTCTGATTATATGTCAGAGGAAGGGTATTATTTGACTAAGGAGCAAAAGGATATTATCTTTAGTACAGAGGATAGGGTTAAGGTTAGTGCATTGACTGGGAGTAGTAAGACAACGACATTATACTACTATGCCAAAACAAGACCACATAAAAAGATATTGTATATTGTGTATAATCGTAGCATGAAAGAAGAGGCATTGCTTACATTTGGAAAATTAAGGAACGTTTCAGTGATGACTTTACACGGATTGGCCTACTCTTTCTGCGGAAAATATTATAGAGATAAGTTAACTCTTAATTATGGTACAGTTGATATTATTAAAGATTTAAAACTTGATTGGAATAAAGATATGGAATTAGCCGTAAAAGTAAACGAAATGATGAAAAATTTCATGCTAAGTGATGCTGAGAAATTTGAAGATTTAGAGATATTTAAAGAAGATGATATGAGAAGTAAAATACTATCCTGTGCTCATAGATTGTGGGAACTTAAAAAATCATATAAGAACAACATAAAGATAGAGCATGATTTCTACCTTAAGTGCTTCCAAGAGTCGCATACAGACTTATCTAGTAAATATGATATAATCATGAACGATGAAATGCAGGACAGCAGTTTAATGATGTTTGATATAATAAAAAGTGCTAATACTACTGGTCTGATTGTGGTCGGAGATTATCTACAGTCAATTTACTCCTTCAGAAATTCAGTTAATATCATGCCTATGTTTGACGCAAAGGAATATAAACTGACTACATCTTTTAGAGTTTCACAGAATATTACTCATGTATGTAATTTACTTGTATCTGATTTTATTGGTGATAATATTAAAATGAAAGGTTTTAATTCTAAACAAACAATAGTAGATAAGATAGATAAATCAAAACCTTATGTTTGCTTATGTCGTACTAACGCATATATATTCTCTGAAATTGCTGGTGCATTAAGTGAAAATAAAAATAAGAGATTATTTTTTGAGGGTGGTTATCAGAGTTATAATTTTAATAACCTTAAAGACTGTCTATTTTACAGTCAAGGATATCCTACAAAGAATAAAATATTTTCTAAATTTAAAGATTATACAACTATGAAAATATTTGCAGAACGCACAGATGACATTGAACTTTTATCATTAATTAGAATGGTAGACAAATATGGAAATAGAATAGTTGATATTGTTGATGGAATTAAAAATAATGCCGTTACAGATAAGAAAAAGGCAGATATAATATTTTCTACATGTCATCGAGCAAAGGGCATGACTTATTCACTACCAGTATACATAAGTGGAGATTATTTAGATGTTGAAAACTTGTATAAGAAAAAATATCTCACTCCCCAAGAAGAGCTTAGTGACAAAGATAAAGAAATTTTAGAAAAAGATTTAAGCGAAGAACTGCACATAATTTACGTATCCATAACTAGGCCATCAGGAAAAATTTCCTTGAGTGATAGTATTAAGAGATATTTACTAATGAGACATAAGGATATAGGACATAAATTACACAGTGTAATCAATAACATTAATGAACAGAAAGAGGTTATTTAATGAGAGAAGTATTTTTAGATGATTTGCCAAGATGGGGTAAATATACAAGCATAGATAGAATAAATTGGAAAGATAGTGTGGGATATAAAGTTAAGTTTATATATGATGATATCGAGGGAGAAATAGAGATCATAGATTATATTATTAAAAAACAAAGATTAAATATAAGGTATGGTAATAAAGATTTTTCTATAAAAACTATAAACTTTTCAAAATGCAGATTAGGAGAATTATTAGGCACACATACTAAAAAATATAAATATAATATAGGAGAGATAATACAAACTAAAAATGGACAAATAGAGATATTAGAACAAATTAGAATGTTAAGTAATAAAAATACTACACAAAAAGGTTATAAATATA
>Ga0209728_1000312_pt1 | contig 43721 bp, 42 predicted proteins | sample RifGroD1_FD_183997 | JGI IMG/M metagenome (GOLD analysis project Ga0209728, IMG submission 183997) | Groundwater microbial communities from Rifle, Colorado, USA - Groundwater D1 (SPAdes) (version 2) | ecosystem: Environmental > Aquatic > Deep subsurface > Groundwater | place: Rifle, Colorado... | reverse complement strand
AAGTTATTATTATAAATGTTAGTCCTAGTAAAAATAGAGAAGTAAAAGGAATTTTATATTTCATTAACTCACACCTCCTCTCGTATTAAAAAATTTTATCACCACCTATAAAAAAGGTATATACAAAGAGGGTATTTTACCAAAATATGTCTACATAATTCATTACTTGATGCCATTATTCATATTATGAAGTTCTAAAATATTATTTATTGTATTCTTCTGATAAGGCGCAAGGACATAATCAAAACTTTTTGTATCACCTTCAAATTTAATTAAAGCTAAATTAGCATTTGCTAATTTTTTTAAATCATCTAATATGTTCGGATTCAAATCTTTTGATTTAAAAGATGGGAACCTATCAAAGGCGAGTATTTCTACCCATTCATCCACACCAGCTCCATATTCAACTTCAGTATTACGGTCAAAACTGTTAAAGTTTAATTCAAATACGTAACCATCTGCATTACAGACTATTCTATCCATAAATACCCAATCATCCCTATTAAACCCTGCAATTAATTTAAAAGAATCATCCCCTAATTCACCTCTAAGATAAGGATAGAATATTACTCCACCCAACGTAAAAGTTATCTTATCTCCATAAGGTTTGGGGAAATACGTTATTTTATTTGATACTGGATCTTGAAATCGGGTGACAGTACTAAGCAATTGCTGTTTTCTTTGTTCAAATTCTTTTTTTGCTTTATTCTGTTCTCCCTGATAAAACTCCATTTTTTGTTTTAATTCTGAATCATTATCTATATATTTCAATGCAACCTGGATAGCAGAGACAGCCTCCCCATATTTCTTCTTCGCAAAGAGGTCTTCTGCTTCCTTTAATTTTTGTTCTTTAAGTTTTGGTAATACCTCTGAAATTTTTTTCTTAGAGGTTTCATAATTACTATCATCCGGTATGACTTTCCCTAACTCTTCAACTGCTAAATCATATTTATCCTTTGATAACTGTTCTAAACCATTTTTGTATGCCTGATGTGAGGTGTCTAATTGATTAACAAATGTCTTTACACCTATGGCCTCAGTATTTACGATTGGAAATGACGCAACATCATTAAGAAATTGATTGGCCTGAGTTAAATTAATTTTCCTATTTATAAAATTACTTTTAACTTCGGCTATATTATCAGAAAGATATTTTTTTATCGAGTTACAAGAATCCTTATCCCCTTTCTTCTCAATCGATGTATATAGTTCCTGAGCTTTACCAAATTGTTTTTGTGAGTACAATTTTTCGAATGCATGTACAGGGGTATTCCACAAAAACGCTCCTGTTAACGCCACACACAATACTATCATTGCCCCAATAGAAATAAATGCAATTGTACGTCTAGATAGACCCCTAAGTCCTTTTGCTGGTGTTGTTTCTGATAAACTTGTTGCTTCTTCATTTTCCACAATTGAATCTATTGTGTTATTTTCTCCCGAATCAACATGATGCCCACATTTACTACAATACAAATCTCCTATTGACAATTCTGTTTCACAATTTGGACATTTCATTTGATTTCACCTTCTTCAAATACAAGCCTATTTTTAATTCATTCTTTTTTTATAGTCTGGTTCAAATATTTATATCATTCCGGTAAAAAGCGAAAACTTCGAATAAGAATCGCATAATTTCTTGGAATATCCTCTATATCAATATACCCGAGGTGTCTATAACTAATTTGATGGTCTGTTAGAAATATTTCAGCGATCTCATTTATTAGTAAATAATCAAAATATTCACCGTATGTTTTTAGTTGTCCGGATTGAATATGTGTAACTGCAAGAATGAGCAATTCCTCTTTTTTAAACTTAAACCCTTTTCTTACTTTTTCCATAACATCAATGTCCTCTTTGTTACCTGCTTCAGAGTATACTCTCATAAATTCTAAAAATTTTCCTTGAGCAACTTCTTCCTGAGTAAAACCTGATATAGCATACCTTGACATATAATACCTCCTTATTTATTAGTATTTAAGTTAAATTCTTAATATACAGAATTGATATTTACATAATATCACAAAGTCACTTTTTAAAGTTTTTCTCTGTTGTCATAAATGTAGTTAATAGCTTCGCCAAAGGTCAATTTTTCATATTTGTATCTATTTCTTACTCCTTGACCAATTATTTTACTAAATCTTGAATCTACTTCACCAGAACCATCTGGATTAAATACCCAAAAGTTTTTTATTCTATTACTACTTATAGTACCCAAAGCATAAAGGTACCTAAAAAATGAATCTGTTTCAGGAAATGAATATCCTATTACAAAGATATTTACTGCTTCCGATAGTTCTTGTGCTGCTTGACTCCAAACATTAGCTAAATTTGAATGGTATTCTGTTTTGTTCCATGTCGGAGGAACTATAACGGGGGCAGGATTTACTCTAGACCCCACCGCTTGTTTACAATTATCATGAGAAAATACCATTAATCCATCACTAATAAAAAAATTATTATATGGTTGATATACATCTGGGGTTATTCGATTTTGTTTAATAAAATCGTCAAAACTCATTGCAACTATTTCTCCACACTGTTGGCATTTACCCCAATTTATTGAACCATGTAGTTTTAATAAATTATATCCTTCAGGATTATAATCACCTTTATTAAGAAAATAGTTCACAGATATTGAATTTTTGTATAATGCATAATCCAATGATACGTCATAATTAAAAGTTAATACTGAACTACTTCCTTCAGGTAAACGTGTCAACAATGAAACAAAATTATTATATGGATTGGGAACACCTAAAATACAAAACGGGTCATCTTCGTCATCACTATCAATTATAACGTTTGTTGGAAATTCAATAGTTGCTTCTAATGTTTTTACAATTAGGTTGATAATAGATGAACGAAATAGCTCAATTTCCTCCTGTGCATAACCTAATAAATAATTAAGTAACTTACCCATCTCTATTGCACCAAATAAAATCTCAATGTTATACAAGTCAAGATAGGACTTGGAATGTATTATTTGCAAATTAGAAATTACCTTAAAAACATTGTCATAATCCCTTAATATTGACTCTTTAAGCAGAGTTCTCCCATGAAACAACTTTTGCTGTTCATATAAATATATTTTCTCAGCTTTATCTAAAAAATCATTCATTAATGGTGCACCTGCTTCTCTTGAAGCTCCAGCACCTAAAATAAATACATTGCGTGACATTAAGAATCATCCTTTATCACATTTATCTACTCATCATCCAAATAAAAATAAAGCACTCCTGCCTTATACCTATCCTTCTTAACTTCTCCAGGATTCTTCCCATCCTTCAAATAGTTCTCCCTAACTTCCTTAGCCTGTTCATATGTACCAGTAATTCTAATAAACGATTTCTTATTTTTACTTTTACCTTCTTCAATTTTAAAAGACACTGCATTAGATGTCTGTCTATCATGGAAAGCATTATCCTGTTTAATCTCCTTATTTCCTAACTCCTCCGGCACCTGCCTACCCTGATCTTTACTACATGCAACATCTACCTTTGCAATATCCTTCTGTTTATTAATAAAATACTTAGCCACTACCGGCGATTCAAGCAAAACGGTAATTTTCTCAATTTGTTCAGGACTTAATTTTCTTTCCTTATGCTCCTTCAAGTAACTTATAAATTTAGATGTACCTTCAAATACAGGCATACAACATCCGTCAGTTTTTAACCAGGATGAGTTAGTAAATATTACTGCTGCATGAATCCATTCTTCTGCTGGCAAGTCCACCTTAACAAGTCCAGTACCATCTAACCACTTTCTGATCAACTTGACATGTCTATAATTCTGTTTTGTGGGACTATCACAATCAACCCACTTATTACCTTCCCTACGTTTCCACCTATCTTTAAATCCAGTAAATGCTCCCTGCCATGCTTTAGTTTCTATTATGAACAATCCTGCTGAACCAATCAATATATGATCAGTTTGAGCAAATACTTCAGGTTCTGGTTCCACAATAACATCATTCATCAGTATCCATTCATCTGAAAGACCAAATTTTAGTTTTGCTGAAACAATCCCTTCTCCTGTGTTACCCTTGAACTTGTCCATACCCCTACCGATATCAAATGCAACACCAAATATTGGTTTTAATACTTTAGCAATTAACGAAGGAACATGTTCATCTACTCTACCTTTCATAGCTTCCTTTTCAGCAGCTACTTTGGCCTGGATTCTTTTTAAAAATTCTTGTTTGAGATTATCATCTTGCTTGACTATACGTGCCATATGCAAGGAACCTCCATTAATTAACTGCAATATATTTCCCATCAGGATACCATTTAAAAACTTTACCAGAATATTTATCAACACAATATACAAAATCTGCCGCCATATCATTGTTTACAACTTCAAAGACATAGTAATTATCTTTGTTCGGAATTGGTGCAAAAACTAAATCTTTGCCCTGAAGCAAATCACTAGCACTAAATACATGACCAAGATACAACGTATTTAAGATTTTTACTGCATCATCTACAGACAATATTGAACCATTTCCATCCTTTAATAATGCTTCAACCATTTCAATATTTTTATCTTCTATTGCATAATCTAAAGCTGTATTTCCATCCGTGTCTTTTATATCTATGTTGGCTCCATACTGCATTAATAGCTTACATATCTCATTTCTACCGTTTAATAATATAGCATAGTGCAAAGGCGTCCTACCATATTTATCCAAGGCATTAATATTAGCATGTTTATCAAGAAGCAAGTTTACTATCTCTTTATCACCTTTTATTACCGCTAAATGCAAAGACGTTTTTCCGTCATTATCAATGTCATTAATTTTCACTCCTTTTTCCAGCAATATCTTAATTATTCTTTGGCGAACATCAACAGAAGGAATTTGATATATTGCTTTACTCAAAATACTACATCCACCATTATCCTTAATATTAACATTTGCACCCTTCTCTATCAACAAATCAATTATTTCAATATTATTAGATTTTCTGACTGCTTCAAATAAAGCAGTTCTTCCTTCTTTATTCTTAATATCTAAATCTACACCTTTATTAATTAATGATTTAACACTTCCAATATCTCCTGCTTTGACGGCTCTCAGCAAAGGGGTATCACCATTAGCATCAACACTATTTAACTGCTTTAACTCATAATGTTTATAAGAAAACGTCCAATCAGTTGCTGTCCCTGTTACCCCTATAAATGAAATTATAGCTATCACCAGAGTTATAGGAATTGCTTTTTTCATTATTTTCTTACGTTTATCTATCCTTTCTTGCTTATATAAATTTTCTTCTTCCTTTCTTTTCTTCTCATCTAACTCAAATTGCTCTTTTCTTAACAAAATTTCTTTTTCTATAATTTCACTACTACTACAACATTCCAATATGGAATCTCTACCTCTATTACACCTTCGGCAAGTTTCATCAGTATCACGATTTAACCTACCACATACACACATCCATGTGTTATCTACTTTATATGAGTAACAAATAGCATCCTTACCAGCTATATCCTGAAGATATGATAATTCTTGTGGGTCAGTTATCCTATCAATCTTAATTAGGTATAACTTATCATCTGCCTTTTCCCAAACTGAACCATCTGAAAATAGTATTTTTGTAATTACTATATCTACTTTTCTTGTTGAAGGATGATTAGGTAGAGGTATATTTTTATCAGAACCAAAATAAGTTTCGGGTACTGCTGATTCATCTTGTAAAATTGCTTCAATTTGATTATTCGGAACTTCTCCAACAGGTGATCCGAAGGAATCGTAACATACAATATTAAATTTCAACGAAGATACTTCTCTATTTGATAAATTGAAAAATTCCACTGTACAATATGGAAAACTCATATTAGCAACCACTGAAATTACAACATTTTCAACTTCAACAGGACAATTAATATCAAAATAGCGTACTACATCATTTATTGTTTGAGTTTGAGATGCTAAAGGGGTATTCATGTTATCCGATGACGTTACATTTGAAATCTGAGTATTTGGTTCTGTTCTTGAAAATCCAATAATTAATAGTCCTACTAAACCAAGAAAAAAACCTATCCAGAACCAAGTGTTAGGGTCTTTACCTTTTTCCTGAGCAACATATCTGCAAGCATAAGCAAAAATTAATCCTTGAATAATTACTATAACTAAAATCCCTATAGAAAAAACCATAGAAATACCCCCAATTAATCTACACTATCCCGAAATAAAGTTTCAAACATAATTTTACCACATAAGCATTATAGTTACTTAACTTCGACATTATTTGTCACAATATAAGATATTTATTAACAAGATGGTTTAAGTTAATATATTTTGATGCCGTTTTATGTAATATATTTTTCTGAATGCTTTCATATACTCTGCTTTTTAGAGTAGTTACCGGCAGCACTATTAATAAGTATTTTTCGCAAAAAAAATAGGAGTAAGCCCACAAAGACCTACCCTTTATTATCCTGCTTCTGCCAAATGATACCCTGCTAAATTTACACATTCATTTTATCTTCCATAATTCCTAGAAAACATTATCAAATCAGATAAATCAATTTTATTATCACTATTGTAATCACCTGGGATTAACTCTAAATTTTGATTTATTGGTTCTGAATTAATTATGGTTAAGTCAATAGGATTGCACTTACAAAATAAATACTTAGCTTTTAATATGTATCTTCCAGTTTGTGTATTATCAAATTTAAAGAAACCGTTTTGATCAGTATGTGTTATATTATTTCCTAATGTTACCTCAATGTTGGATGGATTAGTAATTCCATAAACATACCCTTGGACAGAACTATATGTTGGTATTTCTAATATTGGAGTACTCGGATTTGTATTATTTAAAAATGGTTTGTACTCTATATAATCTGAACAAGCTAAATTGTCTTTTTTATCATATATCATAGAATCAATTACAGCACTATCTGTTGTATTCCAATAATTATTAATTGCTATCATATGTGAATTGCTATATCCTTTTTTTAAAGACAATGCAATTTTATTTGTACTTAGAAAACTATTATATTCTATAATGGTATTAATAGTATCTTTGCTATAATCAGCCCAGTTCTCCACTGCATAAGGTGTTGTTTGTTCATAAAAAGCATTGTTTGTTATATACACTTTTATTCCATCAGTACCAACGGATATTCCACCCGCTTTATTAAAAATATTTCTTTCAATAAAACAATTATTACTAGGATACCAAAGATCTATGTAACTTGATGTATTCTGTATTGTAGAATCTCTTAATATAAATGTACCATGTCCGCAAGTAGGCGACTTCATAATACTACCATAATTGATTTCTGAATATTGTATATTTATATTATAATGCTCATTATAATTAACTGCTTCTCCAACCAATATATTTACATTATTGAATGTTATTTTTGAATTATCATTACCTATTGAATTTAGCGTACCCCATACTTCAATATTATTACTAAACCCATTAACTATTACACCTGGTTTAATTGTTAAACTTGCGCCATATGCAATTTGGATAGTGTTTTTAACAATATAAGGACTTCCTGCCTTACTCCAAGTAGTATCTTGACTAATTATTCCGCTTACTTCTGTGTCTGCAAATGCTGTCCCGGAGAAAGCAAAACAAGTTAATACTACCACAATCATTATTAATACTTGCATTTTACCTAACATATTTTTCACTATACACAATCCCCCTTAAAATCATTACATTCATTCATATTTTACCACAGAGGGAAAGTAATAGTAATAGTTTGCATTCGACATTATGTCTTAAATTTTGCAAATATGTTCATTTCGTAATGAATCACGCTGTTTGGCTTACCCCTCTTTTTCTGCTCATATCAATGCTACCAGAGATATTTAACGGGTTTTCATTGATATCACCAGGCGTATTATACCATAATCGAACCAATAACTATTTTCCTATTTTAGCATCTTTTCGACAATTATTTTAGGACATATATTCAAATTAATGTTAATATAATCCTGTACAATGCTCAGGACATCTAAGAAAAGGAGATAGTATTAATATGATCAATCTAAATACTCAAAAAATCAAATATTTGATTTCTGGTGTAATCATTGGCTCATTATTGACCTCTGCTGTTGCTTTTGCAGATTTGCCGATTAAATTAATTGTTAATGGCAAACAAATTCAATCAGATGTACCACCGCAAATTATTAATGGTCGTGTTTTAACCCCGGCGCGACCATTGGCTGAAGCTTTGGGAGCTAAAGTAACCTGGGATAGTGCAAGTAATAGTGTGATTGTCACAAGTAATGCAGGACAACCTAATACTGTACAATCTACATCAAATAGCCGAGTTCTCAAACCTTCTGAGTTACCTACCCCAACACAAGCAGATATATTAAAAAGGGAAATTGATAATTTAAAATCAAGTGGAATTGATGCAGTTGATTTTAAAGGGATGCCAGCTATTGTTGTTGATGGGGAAATTTATTTTGATGGTCATTCCTATAGTCAAAAGTTTTCTAAACGGGGGGCACCTTACACACCTGGTTATGGTTTTAATAGAGATACAAAAGAGTTACTTTATGGAACCCTTGACGGTAAGAATATAGTAATTACTAATAGTGACGACTCTATTAGAGTTTTTCAGGGGCGCAGTTATATAAACAGTAAATATTATAGAGAACCTTAATAAAATATTCTTTTGATCCTGGTACATCTACTGTGCATTGGTTAGGGTGATCCTACTTTTAGATCACCCTAATATATACTTTTATCCAAATACAGCTACCACTCCAGTAACATTTCCATGAAATCTTATGTTTTCACCATAAATATCAATTGCATTTCCTGCTCCAAATTTATTAGCAGAAATAATTAAATCTTTTCCAGCAGGATCAATATAAATTTCAGCCATATCGTCCCATATTATACCATTTCCGAAGTTTGTATTGCTTAAATGAAGTTTGTTTCCAACCCTCGCATCTGTTGTTACATTAATCGTGCTATCAGATTCAATACTTCCACCACGAATAGTACCTCCAACAATATTAGGACTTTCAATACTTGTAGAAGTTATTTTAGTTGAAGTTATGTATGAAGGAATTGTTGGTATTGCCGGTTGATTAGTTACCTGGTTCCAGCTAATAGTTGCGGAGGGATCAATACTGATTCCCCCTGCTCCAACATAATGAACTAATAAATTATTGTTAACTGAATATTCTATTGGCTTAGAATCTATAATTTTGAATTCATGATAATCAATATTTTCATTAGTTAAAATATATAGATTTAGCGTCCCTCCCATGCCCTCACTACTAAGAGAATTATAAACTTGCTGATATAATTCAATTGTGTCTAATTGGTTTTTATGTTCTCTATACATCTCTAATGCCTCTGCTGAATGAATACCCAAAGTTATAGGTTCGATGTTTTCATTACCTTGCACAAACATAATTTTAAAATCATCTTCTGACGAAATGTAATAAACCATTGCTTTTCCATTTTCAAAACAAGCCACAACTAAATCTATTAATCTCACACCATCATCGAAAATATCTTTATATTTTTGATTAAACTCACTTACACATTCCATTGCTATAAATTGTAGCTCATGTATTGTCTGTTCTTTTGATTGCTTAAATTTACTAATTACTTTATTAGTGATATAAGCAGAACCAGAAGTGAAAATGATTTGATTATTTACATTGAATATTTTCTTTTCGCTATCATTTGTTTGATAGTATTGATTTTTATACTGAATACATCCCCTGGTATCCGCAGCTATGGAAATAGAATTCTCCTGTAATTGAATTAAACATAAACTCATGTTTTAAAACATCTCCTTTTTATTTTATTTATAATTAAAAAAGAACTACTTTAAAATAGCTCCATTAAGGTAACATTACAATTAGTTGTTATTTTCCCTTTGCAAACTTTTAAAGTTGATACATCAATTTGGTTTGCCGTCACACTATTGGCTATAAGTACGTTTCCGCTTAATTGCCCTTGATTATTACTATTCATACTGATAATCATGTCTATAATAGGCACATTATGAACATAAAGTTCCCCTACTTTGGTAGTGAATTTACTAAAATCTATTGTTGCTGAATTAGCATCACAAATAGCATAATTAATATTTAGTTTCAGTTTTCTTAAGTGTTTTTTTATATCATTAATTTTTTCGTTAAGTTTAAATGCATTACCCTCCCTATCCATAAAAATAAATGTCATTGTTCCACCGCATTCTTCAGATGACAATTCATCATATATGCATTTGTATGTTCTAAATAAATCAAAATTTCCTACATTATTCCACTCTACCACCTTTTGTTTCCACAAACTCCTTGCTTCTTCCGTTTTAACACCAGAAGTTAAGAACATCTCTTGCTCTTCTGGACATTCAGTACGTTCTATTTCAAAATCATTTTCTGAATTAATTGTGTAAAGTACCGCTTTCCTATTTTCAAATGTGGCAATGTCTAACCTCAATCTAATTTGCGATTCATCAAATGTAAATATACTGTGCTTATAATCACTTTCAATACTTAACTCTCTTAATTTTTTAATTGTTTTATATTTTTCTTCCTTAAATTTATTGATAACGTATTCACCAATTGACTTTATACCTGACATGAAAATTATTTTATCTTCAAACAGAAATATTTTTTCTGCTTCTACATCAAACATGTAGTATTCACCATCAATTTTCTTCATGATTCTGGAATCTGCGCTCATTGCAATATATTCTCTATTAAGCAATGCTAAACATAAACTCACTTATATTACCTCCTTTAACAAAGAAGGATTATCAAGTACAATTCCATTTTTTGAATTGACGTACAATTCATTTATTTTTAATTTAGATGCACTAATACTATTGTCAGATAAATATTGTCCTTTAATGTTATTTACAGTGTCAAGTATATTTGTACCTTGTATTTTAAGAGAACTACAATCTGCAAAACCCCTGTATCTCATATCACCTAATTTATTGAAATATGTATCCAATAGGTAATCCGAAAGCTCATCAACATATTTTGGATTCATTAATCCGCATTGTTTGCTCTTTATTTCATCGTTGCTAATACGGAATACTGTTAATGTGCCTCCAATGTCAGTACCAGTGACACCTTCATATATCCTTTTATAATTTTCAAACACATTATCAAAATCATTAAAATCAAATTTACAAGTTAAATATACATTTCTTGCTTCATCAGAGTTAACTCCTAATGTAATATCGTTCATATCTTTTTCTTCGGGTAGTTCAATTTTCATTATATTAAAATTAGTTGCATCAGATATGAAATAAACAACCGGTTTATTATTTTCAATTGTGCCAACAATGCTTGATACTGTCATTTTATTTGTTTGGCTATACGACTTAAAATTATTACCTTCTCTTATTACGTGGTTATTAAATTCATCAATACTAATTTTCTGTAGGGTAGCTAATGCCTTATTATTACTTTCCTTAAACTTATTAACAATACTATTCATTACTTCTGCTGAACCACCCTTAAATACAACGTAGTTTCCTATTTTCTCAATTTTGGTATAGTTATCATGCCAACGATATTTCTTACCATCCATTTTCACCGAAACTCTGGAATCTCCAGCCATATAGATCTCATTTTTTCTTTGTAATAAAAAACATAAACTCATAAAATCACTTCTCCTTTTAATCTTTATTTTTTTGTTTGTTGCTGCCTGGACTCAAGCAAATATAAAAGGAGCAGCTTGAAGCTACCCCTTTAAAGTTAACATTATTTTCAACTATTTTTAATTATCATTCCAACTATCTATTACCCATCCATTTACACTGAAACCCGTAAATCTCCTGCCATAAATATTTCATCAATAGGAGGAGGATTTAAATTAGCAATTTCACCTTCTAATTTAGAAATAATCTTATTCTTATGCGAAATCTTTTGTCCTCTACTTTTGTTACCAGTTTCTTTTTGTTTCTTAATTATCTCATTCATAACTTCTGTAATAGCTAAAGCAAATGCACTTTTACCACTATCAATTAATGTTTGCTTTCTATCGCTTAATGAATTTATAATAACATTCTGAATGGTGTTCTTTTCCTTACCATCTTTATTTTTATGGTACAGCATACATTCACGATATTCATTATCAATTGATTCTAAACTGCATGTCTTAAAAGTATTTCTGATTTTCCTGTTGGTGGAGTATTTATCTAATTTTAATTCCTGCTCTGGAGTTATATCTTTAGAAATATAAGCTCCCTTTTGGCGGATCTCAACTAATACTTTTCCTACCCACAGCATAAATTGTGTTGCTCTATCATTATTTGCTTTACCAATTAATGGATACATTATGTATTCAGGAATAAAATCACCTTTCGCAACTTCCTGCGAAAATCCTAAATCAACTAAAAAGCCATTAACTGTATTCCATCTAGTGTATTCCTTACCATTTTTAAAATAAGTCCATCCACAAAACCTTGCTACTTCATCAATTCTAACTTCACTTTGACCATTAACACCTTCTCTAAATGCTACTTCCTGTTCTTCATAAACTTTTGTTAATACGTTTTCCATAATTAACACCTATCCTTTTCATTTTTTATTTTTGTTCCTATTCCTTTGTCCTTTTAGTAATACATATATAAAAACTAGATGCAGAGAGAAAGGACGACTCTCTTTTATGATGGGTAGTTGATCCACCAATGCATCTAGTAAAATTATCAAAATAATTTATTCGTTTTCGACAACAATAACACAACAATTCGTAGAGAACACTTGTTTGCAATATAATTGACTTATTTTTATGTCCCAGGTCTACTTGGCAGCCGGTACTACCCAATCTCATGAGAAAAAATATATTAAGATATATTAATTTAAACCAAAAAAATCACTCAACACATGATTTAAATATACCCTCTGTATTTCAATAATCCATTCATTAGCCAATTCTTCTATTCTATCAAATACTTCCACATACCTATCTTCATTAACCGGCCATAATTCAGCAGTTTCTTTATCAACCAACTCATAAATTTGGTGATAAGTAATCAGACAATTGTCATCATCAAACTCTACCTCTACAATAATTCCATCTGCATTACATATAATACCATTGTTAGATATACGGTTTAATAGCTCAGGAGAACCACTATGTACTTTTAGGTAATCCCTGACAACCAAATAATCTCTCATGAGTGAATGTGATAGTTTCTTGCTAGACCATTTTATCCCATTAAGTTTAATTCCATTTTCATTCATTTTCTTTTGTTTATTCATGATTTTCAGTCTCCTTTTTGTTATTTATTATTTTTAAAAAGTCGGTCACTAGCAGTGCTGCAAACCAATAAAATAGAAAAGATTAGGTGATTAATAATTGCCTAATCTTTATAAAGTGAGTCCTTCTGACGGCTCGAAAATAATCCGTTGTCGCTTTCCGGTAACTCTGACAGTCACCTTATAATTAAGGACACCCCAGGCTTGCTTAATTTCATCTCCCCTTTTTCCTGGTCAAAAACTCTTATAAATCAAACAATTATTGTAAATTTTTAATTACAAAACAAATAAATTTTTTCCGGGTAGTGGCAGGGTAGACTCATTTCTCTATTTATCGTTGGTACACTACGTACAACCATTGATACACATAAATTTTATCTAATTAACAAGCACAAAATATGTATTTCGGTCTACTATTACAATTCTAGCTATCCGTATCCCTCAAAATATGTATTTTACTTACCTTTTTAATTGTCCCTGCATAGAATTTAATATGTACCCATAGGAAATTAACTGATATCAAAACATACAAAAGTATTGATATATACAGCATTTCTACGAGTAATTGTCGATACAATATATAGTATTTGGTATACCTCCCAATATACTACATGTTGTATATATAATCTAGAGTTAACTATATATCCCCATATCCTATTTTATTAACTAACATCAACCTCAACAGGTTTTACACCAACCCAACGCCTAACTCCAATGTTGCCAACCGCACTTAAAGAAATATCATATTTTTCAGCGATATCTTTCAGCTTCATATTTGTATTTTCCTTAAGCCATAGTATTTCTCCCACCTCATTCTCCGTTAATTTACAATTAGGGTTATTTTCACCACTCATTAACTCTGAAAACTTATTTTTATGATTGGCTGATTCTCTACCCCTTCTGAGCTTCTTTTTTATATTTACAATATTGTTAATATTGAAAATGGTATCTTTATGTAATTGTTTATAATACTCTTCTCGCTCTGGCAATGATGATTTATTACAATATTCTAATACTATAAAATTAAATTTTTCTTCTCCAACTTCATTAAATAAGCTCTGTAAACGATTAATGTTATGTTTCTGATTTCTTAGGTTAGCTAAATGGTTGCTCTTTCGGCTCTCTAGATCTCCGGTTGAACCTACATAACGAATAACCTCAGTATGGTTCTCCTCAAAAACTAGAGCATAAATTCCACTTCTATTGATTAAATTCTTAATTATTTTCATATTATCCATCCTTCACTAATTATTTTTTTTATTGACTTTATTATTAAATCTGTTTATGACATACGTGGGATATTATGTACTTCCTATAAAAAATAAAGCAAAATAAAAAGGCCACTCAACTTAATATTGAAATGGCCTTCTATCCATAAATACTTTATCTCAATAACTGAAAAATTTTGCTATCAACTTATTATAAATTCTCCTTTTCGAACTTTACTTTAATAACCCCATTTTCCTTAGAAACACCTACACAACCTTCTTCTGCTAGAAAACCCAACAAATCTGCTGCACTTATTTTTGCACAAACGATATCACCATCACCAATAATTAACACACTATTTCCACTTATTGCAGCAGTATATCGCCCCAACAAACAATAATTGTTAAATTTTTGAATCATAATTATTCTCCTCTCTAATAATTAATTTTGCAAATAAAAAATTGCCTAATCAAAATTGAATAGACAGTAAGGGAAGGGTGCTGTAAAACAAGCACCCTTAATTTATGCAGTAGGATAACCATATCTCGTATTATTCGTTGAACATTTTCTTAATTGCAATTATATCAATACCCATAGTATCCTTCAACGTTCTAATCATATGGTCATTTATGGTTTGCTCTTCATCAGTTAGAATTTTATCATCTTCCTTTGTAAAAGGACAAACGCCATTACCGATACAATCAATACAATAAATTGTATCATCTCCGCATGGAGTTATACTGGTCATATAAAATATCCCCCTATTAAATAATATTGTCCTCCCTGGTCTTAAACCCTTACAATTCAATACTTTTATCTAATTTATAAGCAAGGCAAACTCTGTCCGGGGTACTCACAATATGAGCATCCTTTATACCTGATACAAATAATATTTACTCCAGGGGTAAGGATGTCGTGAAGTTTGATGCACTCGGTAAATATGAGGTGACCCCATAGATGGGACGTTAGAATGACGCGTCCCATACAGATTATCTTAATGGGAAACTAAACATCATTACCTTAATTTAACCCCAAATTACCCCCTAAAATTATCAAAAGGTATAATGACATAATATTATAATTCAACCCTCTAATTTAGGCCAATATACTGCATATAATTGATAAATAATCTAATGAAAGCCTTACGAAAGCCTTATGTACCAAGGGTTTTCACCATCTGAAGATTTACTACTATTTACCTCATATGCAACTTAATCACTCAAAAAATTGATTATGCTTATGCCACTGAGTGACACTTTACCAAGCGAACAATTTCGCTGGTTGTCAGTTGACGGGAACACTGGCTCCAAGGCATCGTTATAATAAATAACTTAATTTTAAGAATACCCTAACCAATAAATACAATAAATTATATTACAGCGTTTTTCTGCGGGTGAGCAGAAAAGGAAGCTGTGACCGCTGTCAAGCCTCTATAATATCTATAGGATAAAACATAACCATAGAAAATAACTAAATTTGCTTAGTTCAGGCGACGAGAGGAAGCCTGAACTTAGCAAATTTAGTTATTTTCTATTCTAAAACCGGCACCGTGCCGATTTTATATTTAAATTTTATTTTGATATAGTTAACTGTAAGAGTATAGATCCATTGATTTTTAATTTACCACGTTAATTTTATATTTTATTTCTGTTTATGGTTTATGGGGCTTGCCCCATCCCCCAATCAGAAAGGTAAAAGTATAAAATGAATCATTAAATTGTAAATGTAGACACTTTTGTGGAGTAAGCTCTTTATATAGCCTTATCCAAATTTTCGTCTACATTTAATGTAATGGCATAAATTATCCAATAGGAATCTTTCTTAATTTTACCATCAACTCTAATACTTTTTCTTTCATGTTCTATTATAAATTTAATTTTATTGGCCTCAAAATAAGCATTAAATTGTTTAATACTTTTTTGAATACGCCCCCTAGCATCTTTTAATCCAATAACATCAATCAATTCTTTTTGTTCATCTTTATATAGTTTTTTCCCTATAATACTTCCTAAATATTGCTCTAAACCATCCTGCTTATAATCTTCCTCAATTATCCTATATTTTCTATCATATTTAAATAAATCTTTTATGTACTTACAATATCCATATTCACCATATGCTTTCATTGTTGCAATATCACTTAAATCAAACTTGCATTTATAATACATTAATTCATTTATTTTTTTTGTACCCTTATCATCTTCATTAACTATCTCGTCATAAACAATATTGCTATAATCATTTGTCCTAGCTCTTGGATATTTTTTAAGATATTCTTTAACTGTATGCTTTCGTAGAAATTCAGCTTTCTCAATTTTTTTCTTTAACTGAGTTTCCATACCACCTAATTGCTTATTATTTATATTTTTAATATATATGTAAATTTTGTCATCTTCATTTTGTATCCTTCTTCTGCCAATACATTGAAGTAGAACACCAATATCCTGCATATCTACAACAATATGTTTAACGTCATTATCAATAATATTTACACCTGTATCTAGGCATGAAGTTGTAATTAGTATTAATTCATTGAACCTTTCGTCTTCTAACATTTTATTAATTTTTTCCTGATCTACATACTTATAATATCCTTTGTTATTGCTTTTACTGCAATTAAATAAACAGTAATCCTTATATTTATTGTATAAATTATATGCTTTCTCAACAGATTGTATAAAAAATATTCCTTTTTCTTTTTTAGTTACTGCTTCTTCGATAAATTTGTCTAAAGTTTCATTTTTATTAAAAAAAGTTAATTGTTTTATAAAACTGTAGTCAGTTTCTAAATCATATGGTATTGTTTTTAACTTCTTAATATTTTCAATATATCTTTTCATATAATCACCAGTTGCAGACATGAAAATTCTTATTTTATTTTGTGATAATATTATACTTAATGATATATCTGTCATTATATTAAAGGCAGCATCACTTAGAAAATAATGGAATTCATCGCATACAATATATTCATATTCTGAAAAATCAAAGGTTTTACCCTTATTCCTTAGATATTCTAGTTTTTGGTATGTTATAATATCAATTATATCTGTCTTTTTATCTCTAACTATTTCTTTTATGAATTGTTCTTTACAGTTAACTCTATGTATCAACATTAGTATTCTTTTGTTATTATTTTGTTTGCATAAATTATATAAAATATTTTTGATAAAATAACTCTTTCCTCTTCCTGTTCCGGCACTAATGGTTATAATATCATTAGGCTCCCATCTTAAAACTTCATTAGTTGTAATAAGTTCACTTATTCTTTTCATTGCCTTATCACTTACCCTTTCTTTTTTGTATTTTTTGATTGATTAATTATTTAGATAATTTTTGCACTTCTTCTTTTAATCCAGGAACATCCTTAAATATGAACACTGTCCTTTCAGAAAAATCCTTATTTGGCTTCACATCGACTATCTGAAAACCTTTTCTAAGTAATGCTCTTGCCATTTTTCCTGTAAAAATTAATTTCACTTGTTCATTCATTTGTATTTTCTCCTCCTCTATACTGAATTCAAAGGGGCAGGTTTGTCCCACCCCTTCAAATTATTGCTAATCATTCAGTTTTATCTACCAACGATTGAGTTTATAAATTGCTTAGCTGCGTCTGCATTGTCTATGATAATAAAATTATTTGTCACATTCATTGGAGACACTGGTTCTTTTACTGTAGGCTCAACTGGTAATTCTAAATCATTATCAGTTTTAGCATTATGTACAATTATACAATTTTGGGCATTGAATCCTTTATCCTCGTCTTTCCTTAGTAACTTTGAATTCCCAGGAATGTAGCCATGATCCACATGGAAGAGATAGTACCTAAGAAATCCCATTTCTCCAACCCATTTATCAGAGAAGCTGATTCCTTTTTCAATAAAAGTTTTTCTTCTGCTTGGCGACGTTGGATTGCAATGTTTTTGATTGGCAACCCACGAAGCTCTAATCTCATCCCAATATGGATATTTTTGTTTATTCGTTGTAGTAACCTTTTTATCTTCTTTTTGCGTTGTCATATTATCAGTATCCTCTCTTTTTTTATTTTTTTATAAAATAGTGTTTTTAGAAACCCTTGTAATATAAGGGTTTGTTAATCTGAATATTTGAATAAAATTCTAGTTTTATTTCGTTTTATGAAATCACGAAAATTCAATCCTTCCCCCTAGTGGATCATCCCCAGACTTTAAATCCTTCCGGGATTATATTTATTTGGCATATAAAAGAGCAGCAATAAACTACTCCTATAACCAACCATGCTCTTTTAAGGCATCTCTTGCTATCTCAAAATCATCTGAGTACAATTTTAGATTTGATATTAAACAATCTCCCAACATATCATCTGTATCACTATATTTTTTCACTCTGCATGGAATTGAACTGATACCTAAATCCTTACAGGCTCTTACTCTTTGAACTCCTGAAATAATTACATATTCTTGGCTTATTAATATCGGCTCAATAATACCTCGTGTTTGGACAGACTTTAAAAACCTAATCCATTCCTCTCCAATCATATCTTTAAAATATTTATCATGTAAAGATAATGGCTTAAGCTTATCCACTTTAATATTTATTATTTTTGACTCATTAATTTCCAATGAATTGCTTTTGAGGTTTTTAACTTCCTTCTGTAGTTGTCTTGTGGTCATATCCTCTAAGTTATTATTATCAATAAATTCCTCACGTTTCTCAGCCGGAACATCAAGGAGTAAAAATAGTTTTCTTACCCCTAAATTAGAAATCGATTGCGAATTTGAAAACTCATTTGCAGCTCTCATAAATTGATTAGCAGTTCGTTGGCTAAAATCAACTTTTTCTTCTAACCACTTTCCCCATTGACCATGCTGTAATTGTTTCTTTGCTTCAATTAATCTCTTACCTATCTCAATAATTCCTGTAGCTGTCTGTTGCTTATAAAAGTTTATTTCCGCTTCTATGAGTTCTAATGGCCTCACAATATTATTTTCATTCATTTAAATTCTCCCTTTAATTATTTTGAACATGAAAAAACTGCCTACCTTTTTGGAATAGACAGTATTAGTAGGGTGCAATATACCATTCCCTCACTTCCCGCTCTACCCTACATCCACACTAACCACATTGAACCTTTCCATTTTCAAATTCTTGAATAAACTTATTGTAATTTTCTACATGCTTATCTGAGATGTTAATTAGATTATTTTCCCATTGACTGATTAAGGAAATGCTACAATTACAATATTTTGCTACATCAATCAGCCGAATTCTGTGGCGTTTTCTCCAAACTTGATATCCTTCTCTGCCTTGTGTCATGCTTGTTACCGGCAATATAATCCACTCCTTTTAATTAAAAAAATATTTTAATAAAAAAATTTTTTAATAAAAAAGGAAACTGTAGTCCTATCACAGCGATCTACGCACTGCTCCTACATCATTTCCTTCTCATATTGCAAAAAGTGAAACAGTGTTAATAAACCCTTATTTAACAATGATTTTCTTACAATTGTCCATATTATAAAGTAGTGTAAAAATGCTTAAAAACTATTGTTAGTATTGCGTTTGTGATAGTTTTCTATTTGTTACCTTTAGCTTTTTCTTTTGATTTCTTCACATTTTCCTTTTTTGCTTTTTCGGCACACTCAGTACACATAGTTTGAGCATTTGATTTTCTCTTTGTCCTTTTATGACATTCCTTACATATCATACTATTACCAATATTATTTTTTAAATTTTTGACTATCACATCACCGAAAACATTAAACAATAATTCTTTTCCACAATTTCTATCAGTCTGATAAATATACCTAATAATCATATCTACGGCATCTTCATATTTGATATCTTCAGCTTCACAGAAATTTATAAATTCATAACTTAATAGACCCCAAATACATTTAGATATTTCTTTTTTATTTTCTTCTGATTCATTTGCACGAAAATAACTTTGCATTTCTTTATTCAGGTTTAAATATTCATCAACCACAATCTGATTAATTTTAATCTTTTTATTTCTCAATAAAGTATCATATCTAAAACCAGGAATTTGACTATAATTATATTTTTGTTGTTTCATACCTTCAATATTTGCACAAATTTTATTCACTGTAGAATAAATAATTGGTTCTACATCTTTACAATCTTTCTTAACAAATTGAAAGAAGTATGGAAGTTTAATTTTAACCTTCTTACTCTTTTTAATCTTCTTACCTTTTTTATTAATAACTTCTATTTCCATTTTTCTCTTCACTGAATCAGCAATTATTTTTTTCATTTCTCCTTGTGGTTTAGGCATAACTAAAGTTTTTGCTGCATCAATACTAAAGTTATTTTCAGCTACTATTGCTTTTACTGCTTCCATATTAATATCTTCACTATTATATATTCTAGTTAATTTGTTGGAGTACTCCCCTATATTTCCATATTTAAAAGCAGTAACTAATGAATCATATAATTTTTCAGCATTAATTTTTTGTGGATTAGCAACACCCATTTCATAATATAGTGGTACAATACCTTCCATACACAATTTAGCTCTTTGCACCAATACACTATCTCCGATTACTAAGCTGGTATCTCCGTCCCAATCATTCATTATTAATTTACTGATTAAGTCGTGACAACTGACATATACACCATTTGTAGTAAACCAATTTTCATTTGCATAATTAACTATATTCTTCCTAATACCCCACTCTTTATATAAATGTGGATTTCTATTTACAGCTATTTCTTTTCCATCTTCATATAATTTACATGAAACTTCTCCGTTTTTTAATAATCCTACTGGATTCTTAATTCCACTAATAGAATATTGCATCCATGAAAAAACATCTGGTAATATATAAGTATACTTGCAATCTATTTCAAATTTAGCATACTTAGCTTCTTTTTTCTTAGAATTGATAATATCTGCTAATTTTTTTTGAACATGAGCATCTCTAATCAATTCAGGATATATATTTAATGCTTGCTGAAGATAATTTTTCTTTTCATTATTAGCACCTAAAATATCCAACATGAATTCTCTTTCAGTATATGCTTTAGTTAAATATTCAATTGTTGGTTTAGTGAAATAATCAGCTTCTTCATCAGTAATATCAATAAGTGTTTGCCACATTTGATATGGCACAGTTTTATTTTTGAATTTGCTTGCATTAGGCTCTTCTACATTACACCTTGAAGCATGGCAATCGTATTTCTTAAAGTTATCTTTGTATACGTCCCATCCGTATTTCAAGACTATATTCCTATTTTCATCTACTATATTAGGATAGTACTTGTACATTTTAAATTGGCTCTTGCTGAAGACATACCTTATATCATTCTTGAGCAAGTCCCATTCCTTACCGTAAATGTCGGTAACTCTATAATTACTATTGTTATAATTTTCACAGTAGGTTAAATAGTCTACACTTGTAAGAAGACCCTTCATCCAGGGTAAGCGGATCATAAAGTTTCTCTTTGACTCTGAAGGTAAAATCCAGCCGCAGCCATCACTATGTACAATAGGAATATACATTTTTTTTCTCTCAGCTATAAATGTTTTATTATCAATATAATCAACTTCTCCTCTAACTAATGTCTCAAAATCATCAATAACTATTGCCTTATCAATATCAAAACTTCTCCACACATCTGTTGCTGTATTATTTAAAGCCAAATAACTTAAAAATTTGTTAATATTACAACCATAATATTTTTCTCCATCAATAGGGAATTCCCTATTATTAATATCTTCAATTGTTAGGCCACACATTAAAATATTTTTCTTTTCTTCCCATACTTTTTCTTTAATTAGCACGATTTTTTCATCTCTAATTTGACCACTTGAAGAAGTGAAGTAAATATACCTTTCTCCCATATAGGTGCAGCCATTTTTCAATAAATCATTTAATATAGGGTAATGATATACTTCAACAATAATTAAATCTGTTGATAATTTATTTGTTTCTAAATTTAATACTCTTGTGGTATTAGAATCAAATATTGATACAATTTTATATTTAGATAGTTTTTTAGGATTCAATTCTCTTACTTCTTCATTTTCTTTGATTTTATATTTAGATAATTTTTTATTTTTTTTAAGTTTAGATAAATTTTTAGGATTAAATTTTAATATTCTTTTATTTTTATCAATAAGTTTAAATTCTTCGTCAAATATAAGTTTAAATTCTTCATCAAATTCTTTTAGCAATGACACATATTTATTATATTTTATATCTAATCTTTCTTTGCTTTCTCTATAGAGTTCATTAATAAATACTTTAAATTGAAAACTATCTACTAATTTTTTATTTTTATTATAAAGTTTATTTACAAATAAATTATAATCTTCATCCTCATTCTTCTTCTCACAAAAATCATTAATAGAATCGAATTTAATATTAAGATAAACTCTATCTTTATCCTTTATTATTATTTCTTTATGGTTAAGTAAACTAAATTGCTCAATAATTATAATTTTTCTTTTACAACATGCTATTTCTTTAGATAGTAGCTCCTCTTCCTCATTGAAAAAACTATTAGTATTCACACTATAGATTTGAACTTGTTTGTTTAGCATCCTTTTAATTATCCTTCCTTTTAAATTAATATTTTTGATATTGGCGTACTACAGTATTGACGTGTCATTATAAGAATGATAAAATAAATTGTAGCATTAATTCAGCTAAATCAAATAGCATCACTCCCTTGGTATATAAAAAAGTAAATGTAGCCATCACATGAAGGCATGGCTATGTTGTCTAAGTATTATATACCTTGTCTTAATTTTCCGTCAAATAACTAAGTGGTTCAATTATTTAGAATAGCTTGTCTACACGTATTAGGACAAGTTTGTTCTGTGTATATCAAAGTATTTTCTACCAGCTTAAACGGCTGGTTTTTCTATTTTTGGGGTAATTTTCTACCTAAGAAGGCTACTAAGCATGTATCACAGATTTTAATATTCACATGCGAACCATCTAGTTGACTATAGTATCCGGCCTGATCGTATATATACCACATTTGCTCACTGTTAACTTTCATATAATCAATTTCTTTTCCACATTTATAGCATTTGTCTGTGCTGATAAAATTTTGATTATCTTCATATTGATAATCCATTTCATCAACATCTGGAATATCTTCTAAAGTAATTTCACAATATGAATCTGGAAGATTCAGTTCAAATTCCGGATCTGTCTCCGGCTTCAGCACCGGCTGCTGTACACCAGGAAACTTAATAATTTTGTTGCTCATATAAATCTCCCCCTATCCTACTGCTAATTGCTTCTTCTGCAATTTTCTTTTTTCCCTAAAATCCCTTTCAATTTCAGCAAAAATAGTTTTATATTTTTTCCTAATTTCCCTTTCTGCTTTTTTGTGTCTACCTATACACCTAAAAGGTATATCTTTGTTTATTATCATTAATTTATCATCAACATTTGGGAATTCTTTTCTATTGGCATAGATTAACTCCCATGTTAATCCTTCAATTCCAGCAATTACATTTAATTCTTCTAATCTTTGAATCTCTGCTAATGCTAAGTCTTTATTACCGTGCCATCTGTCTGCATTTCTACTAGCAATATATGACCATTCAAGTCCAGTACCATCCATATTTTTGATTGATAGTCCTAGAGTGCCACCAAAACAATTAAAGCTGTCTTTGATGAAATAACCCATTCTTTCTTGTACATTAGGGAGAATCTTATTGCAAATAGTTTCTCCATTTGGCATATCATTAACATCTACTGATTCAAGCGAAAAGGTTTTATTAAATCCATACCTATCACTTATAGCCTGAAAATTATTGCAAATAGATTCTGCACGTTCAGGATTGCTGTAAAATCTAACTCCTTCAGTTAAACCTGTAGAGTGTGAATAGTACCACTCATTGTCAATAATACCTAAACCCATTAGATTTACAAAATTACCTTGCTCGTCTTTGATTACTAAAACTTTATCCATGATATCTCCTCCTATTTGATTAGTAATTTTACTTCTTATTACCTTAATTATACGCACATAAATATCATATGTCAACATATAATATTGATATGGATGATACTTACTGATATAATATTTTTATAGGAGGAATTAAAAATATGATTAAATTAAAAGTTAATAAATTACTGGAGGATAAAAATAAAACTATGTATTGGCTTAGTAAGCAAACAGGTATTAGTTCTAATAATATCGGTAAACTATTTCATAATGAAACCAAATCAATCAGCTTTGAGACATTGGAAAAAATTTATACAGTTCTTGGTTGTAAAAGTTTTGATGAAATATTTGAGCATTTACCTGAGTCTGAGGAGGATAAGCAATAAGACAAAAATAAAACCAGCCAATATTAGGGCTGGTTTATTTATAACATGGAAAGTTATTAAACTGTTGCATAGTTCCAAATCAAGAGAGCTATTTTTGCTAAAGCATCACTTCTATTGTCTATCTCAGCTATTCCCCAGTTGTCATAATCACAAATATCTTTTGTCATTTTCACATTTGAAATAGCATAATTGTTTTTCTTATTATTAAAAGAATTATTGGATGCACTTATATTAAGCCCACTACCAAGCAATGTAAGGTTTCCTATTTTATTAACATAATCCTTATGTTTTTTAATATCATTTCCTAATTGCAATTTCCAATCATCATTGTATGTTTTATTGTGCATCTTTAATGAAATATCTTTTGGCATAATATGTTCAATATGAACGTTTGACCGGCCATTTATTATTAATTCACCTGTATTATTTGTCATAAAGTTTTCAATCGTTTCTAGTATATATTTGGTTTGATCATTTGGCATAAAATCTTTTGATTTAAAGTTATTATAAAACTCTTCATCTCCAGGTGTTCTATCTTGTAAATAACCCACAATATAACTAACAATACTTTCCTTATTTAATCCTTCAATGGCTAAATGATTGTAAATACGATCTAGATCTCTGGTTGATGTATTACAAATGATTCTTTTTAATGCAAATATCTCTATAGCCTTCATTATTCTATAGATATCTTTTTCAGAAATAATATTATCGTTATTACATAAAATTTTTAGCAACAATGAATAACTAGTAGATGCTTCTATTCTAGATAGAGATACAATTCTTTCATTGATTACTCTACTACTAAAATCCCCTCCATGTATTTTTTTGTAAACTTCAGAACTAGAAAATAAATCTTCTAAATAAGCAACCAAATCATCTTTAGTACTAATAACTGTTTGATACTTTTTAAATAATTGTGGTTTCGATACAACGCCACTTTCTGTTGAAAACAAATAGTGCCTAAAAAATTTTACTTTGTCTATATCACCCAAATTTCTAATAATATTATCCCAAAGCTCAAAACATCTATCTAATGTGTCTTTGTAATCACTAACCTTACGAAGCAATTCATTCTTAATAAGATCTACTGATGACAACTCTAAACCTCTATTATTTAATGTCTCAAACAAACGGAATGCATCATAATGTGATTCAGTTGTGATAAGAACTATAGTTATATCATTTAATAATTTATAATTAATGTTTTCCCAATTTGACATTTCCTCACGTATTTTCTTTTTATAAAAGTTGTACGCCCGAACTATCTTATTACTTTTATGCTCTTCTAGTAGTGGCAATGAATCTATAAGTCGTCCAAATACTTCATCATCATATCTTCCTAATTTTAACTTTTTACTTTCTTCACTCATAGTTGAACTATGGAGATAGTGTTCACTGATGTAAGTAGCACTTTTAGGATTATTAGTCTTAATTAAATCTCTCAGAGCAATAAGAATTAGCATAATAGTAGTTAATCTCTGTTGTCCATCTACAACTTCAAAATAATTTAAACCCTTCCTATAGGCTGAACTTATTACTACGATTGAGCCTAAAAAATGTGTATCTCCTTCTTTAAGCTGGAGTAAATCATCCCATAAATCAGTCCATTGATCCCTATCCCATGCATATGAACGTTGATATAAAGGTATTTTATATACTTCATTCTGAACATTAAGTAATTTCTCTATGTTCATTTCGTTTGCATTTATTCTCATTTATACAATCCCTTCTTAATCATTTCCTAGCAAAGATCAATAATAAAAATATTCCAAGTATCAATCCTGCCATGGCATTTCAACTCCAATTTCTATCAACATATTCAAAAATACTATTACTTTATATTTATTTTTTCCTACTAGCTTCTTGTCGATATTTAAAATAATTTGTCGAATGACCCAAAAAACAACAAAACTAATACCATTGGTAGTAGCTAAAACTTATTGAGATACTTACTCATTTATGCACCATAATGTAATATTATTCTACTTAAAAACAATAATTCCTCTATTGGATAGGCATTTTTTTAACTATATTTAAAAAATTTAATTTAAACGTTCAACTTAAACATTTTAGCTATATTGTTGCACCAAAGCAATATCCCCGCAAACCTTTGTATTTCAAAATATTATCCTCCACCCTCATTTCACTCTTCAAAACAAAATGCGTTGGCGAGACAACCTCAATTTTCTCAACCAACGCATTGAATATTTAAAATGCTAGCATATTCAGCAATACCATAGCGATTTTGAAGACACGGTTGCCTACCGCCCCACGGCAATAATTCCTCCGGTAAAGGTATTCCCAACTTGGTAATACCATAACTATGGGAGTCATCTCTAAAAATAACGTAATAAATCATTCCCTAACCCAAGGTAAAATTTCCTTCTGTACTGATTCATGGATTCCCACGTTGGGAAGTCATGAAATACGATGCCCCAAGTAAGGATTCCCCTGTTTGTATGAGGGATCGTAAAAGATTCAAAATATAAAAACATAGTTCACAAAAAGACCACTTAGAATCGTTTTTAAGGGGTTTAAATTTTGAGTAGGTCATTTTGTATTACCTGCCACTTTTTAACCTGATACAGGGCAAATTTAACGTTTGTGTGTATTTATTTAACCTTCATAACCCTTTATTTATAGTGGTTCTATGGCATATAGATTATTGGTATCCTTACAGCTAGATTGATGGTATATATTCTTTTTCAGGAGAATTTTAATTTTCTATGAGAAAAAGAAATGAGCCATAAGGCTCATTCAAATAAGGTACTGTAAAATTTTCTGTCAATCAGGCTTACTTAACGTAATATTATCCTGTTCTTTTCGTTTTGTGTAAGTCTTTCTAAAGCACAAAAGTCATCAAAGTTCTGCTTTAAATCTTCTGCATACAAATTACTATAATGATTTACCATCTTTAAACTACTGTGCCCTAAAATCTTCTGCAGTTTAAATATGCTACCTTGTTTCATAATCCACATTTTACAAAAGGTGTGACGAAATAAGTGTAAGGAATATCTAGTTACACCTCTTTTTTTACAATACTTTGTTATGCCATTCTGAAGTGTAGTTCTGGGTAGATACTCCCCAAATTCATTGCAAAATAAATATTCATCGTCACTTTCCACTTTTCTGTACAATAAATAATCTGAAAGTATCTTGTTTAAACTCTTGCTTATTGGTATATACCTCTGTTTACGGTTTTTCGCCCTTCTAACAAGAAGCATACTTGAATTCAAATCAATATCTTTAACTTTAATACTTCTTAATTCTAATGCTCTAACCCCAGTACCAAGAAAAAAATTAATTATAACCCAATTCCGGTATTCAGCAAAAGAATTCATATCAGGTTTTTTTAAAAGTATAGCAAGTTCTTCATCTGTGTAAACCTGCTTGATTTCTTCGGTTGTTTTTATATCCTTAAAGCCAAATCTGCTAATTACACCCAATTCCATTCCATACTTTATAATCGGTGAAATTCCATGAATATAGGTGTTAATTGTAACATCTTTTACCCCGGCATCTTTTAGATGAAGAATATAATCATCAATCAAATCTCTATTTATATCCGAGGCTTTTAGTTCAGCAAGGTTAATAAATTTACCAAACGTTCTACAACTGACATTATAGAACTGAATAGTGTATTCAGAAAGGTTGTTGACATTGCATTTCTTGATGTACCTATTTTGCAAGTCAAGAAAGGTGAGATCAGAATCTTTTGCCATACTAATACGTTTGATACCCTTTTTAGCCTTAATATTTATCAACTCCTATGCATAGATATACAAGTTGATAAATGAAAACCGAGGGTTTAGATGTCACTAAAAACGAGTGGAAATCATAACCCCCTACTCAAAGACAAAACTTAACCTAAAATACTACAAACCCTTATAAATCAAGGGCTAAGATACTTTTCTCCCTACTCCCACTCAATCGTCCCAGGAGGCTTGGAGGTAATATCATAAACTACCCGGTTAATTTCCTTTAACTCATTAACTATCCGTGAGGAAACAGACTCCAGCACCTCGTAGGGCAGACGCACCCAGTCTGCTGTCATGCCATCATTACTCTGTACAGCCCTCAACACCACAGTATAAGCGTAAGTCCGCTCGTCCCCCATCACTCCGACGCTCTTCATTTGGGGCAACACAGCAAAGGCCTGCCAGATAGACCTATACAGCGTAGTGTATGAATTCCAGGTAATCGTAGGTTTAGATTGCATAATTGTCTAATTTTCATCTATCAATTTGTATCTATAATTATACACAATTAACTGGGAGAATCCAAGGACTTTTTTGCAGAATAAAATCTTATAATTTACAAGGCTACCGCTAAAAAATGGGAAAACCAATAACCAACTAACTCAATATTTTTCTAGCTATATTAAATGAAGAAACACACATTCATAAAAAAGTTGGAGCATTAACGATTGTTAATTATCCGCAATTTTCCACTTTGTTTTTGTTCCTGACAAAGTAATGTATATAGGTTTTTTGAGATTACCATTATTTTTCTTAATTATAGGAATGAACATAATACCACTACTATGTGGTACATATGAGTACAATACATCATTATACTCCCTTGTTCTTAATAAACCTCCATCTTGAAAATGAGGGTCGTCATACAATATATTTACAGACCGATATTGGGAAACTGCTTCGTTAGATTCGTTTCTATATTCAAATTCTGCTACTCCAAATATATCACTAGGCAAAGACAAGTCTACCCTTTTATACTCCTCCCAAGGAGTTTTGGATTTCAGTTCAACTTTCTTTAACTTTAGGGAAAAACCACCCTCAATAAAACTATCACCAATCCTTAATTCCTTATCATCATTAACTTTCAAATTACCCGTTGTTTTTTGTTGCTTTTCGTTGGATTTGTTTATTAGAGATTTATTGTTTAACTTTACGGTTTGTGTCGTTTCGTCCCACTCTACATCTAAGTTTAATGCCTCGGTTATTACCCTAACTGGGACAAAAACTCTTCCCCCAATATTGACTGCTTCTGCCCCCTGTATCTGTGACCCATTTAATAGGATTTTAATTGGTGTATTCGCAAAAACAACAGATGTAGAGATCAGGAAACCGACAATCAACCCTATAATGAGATATTTAATTTTCTGTACCATACCCACTCCCCCTTAAAGTTTTCTTATATAATACTTCAAGCAAGAGGGCATGTCATTGGGTTAGACAAACTTAGTGTTATTTCGACAGTATATATAATAATTAAGATATAAAAGAAAGAACCATTTGGCTCTAATGTATTTTGAATTGTAGAAAGCATTGATATTGGTGTAGTTTGCGAATAATTGAAGATTATCTTTAATATACTCGCAAGTCAAAATTCATCTGGGAGTGATTGGTAATCAGATCTACAGCATATCAACCACACTATTGCTCCGATCTTTGTAAACTATGCCCCGTCATGGGTGATAGAGGGTACTTGCTGACTTGCTGATACTCTTACAACATAATTATTATATTATTATGCTGTAAGTTTAGAGTATTGGGTTAAGAGTAGGAATGGCAAGGGCTGAAAGGTGTTTTGATTAAATATATAGAACTGACAATATGATTGAAGGATACTAGAATAGACCTATAGAGGTTAAGAAATGGCATAGAAATGACTAAAACGATCAATATAATTATATTTGTTTTCTGTGAGTGCTAACAGGATTCTCTTATGTATTGAGTAATAATCTTCTATCCCAACAAACAGAACAACGGTAACTTTAATATGCTGAAAATCATTGAACCATTAATCTACACCCCATTGTCGAACCCACAATTATTTTAGTATTTTATTAGTAAATTATTTAATTATTGTAATTTAAGCTTGTACGCTGTATAATAGACTCAACTTACAGATAAACTCGAAAAGTCTCACTATCATTACAAGTAAAAAGCAAAGCTAAGAATATATACAGGGTGATAATAATGGAAGTTACAGTAAAAGAAAAACACTATATTTTAGGGGATATATATACTTACGACACCGAGTACTGGAAATTATTGCTTGATAAAGGATGGGCTTATCTAAATATTACAAAGCCGAATAAATTTTTTATAAATAATATCCCAATCGAAAATCTAACAAATATAGAATTTGCAGAATTAATAAAGGATTATTGCACCATCGAAGACGGAAGACCTGATAAGAAGATTTCCCCTATGACTAGATATAATATTTTAATAATGAGTGTACAAGAACCGGGACGTAAGTATATAAGAAAACCATATGACCCTATATCTAATATGAATGTAAATGTTTCATCAAACCCAAAAACTTTTGATAATATAATAAGTAAATTCGGACAAGAATTATTAAAGCTAGTAAGACCAGAGATATCTGAAATTATCAATGATTCTATCGTACCAAAGGAAAAAAGAAAACGATTTTTAGTAGCACACATAGATAAATTTTTCGCACTGCCTGGCTGTGCTAACCATTTAAAAATTTGTAGGGAGTATTGGGATTCATTAATAGATATAGTAAATTATATACATCCAAGTAATGATGTGAAAAATTCAATTGAAAGAGTTCACCAGAAAGAAATTATTGAACATAAAGATGAACTTAAAAAAAGAGCTTCAAAACTCAAAAAAAAATTAACTAAAGAAGGCAATCCTAAGTCTGCTGTAAAAATCAAAAATAAGATTGAGGAAATAAAGACAGAATTGTCATCATTAAAAACCTCATAACTCTTAATTATTCGTTCAAATGACTAGATTACAATAGGAGTTCTCATCTATATGGAAATTTATACTGTTCCACAACTTGCAAAGATATTAAAAAAAAGACAACAAGATGTTTATAAAATGGTTTACTCTGGTGAAATAGAATCATTTAAAACAGGTATAAGGGGCTTGAGGGCAATGTCATCAAGCTATCATCCCAATAACTTACAAACATCTTTTTTGATTCATTGAGTGCTTATTAGCTTTAAGTCCCTTTTTGCGAATATTACTTCTTCCAGGACGAATTGGTACAGTGTTTCGAGAGATTTCTTGCATTATTGAGTTAAACATTCTTAAACGCTTTTCAGAATTATTCTCTAATAACATTAAAACCATTGAGTCCTTTAATTTTCCAATAAGTATGTTGGTATTAACCATATATTCGTGTTTTAGTTCCTTGTCTTCATTGTTTTGAGCGATGTTTTGGTTTGCCTCGTTTTTTGCAAGTGCAACCATATTTAGTAAATAAATAGATGCATAGAAGTCTTGCTTAACGGAAATAACCGTGTCGCCAGTAAAGTTTTCAATTTGGAGCCTATTTTTAAATTCGTCATATTTGACTTCTATTCCCCAACGTTTAAAATAAAGCTCTTTAAACTCTTGAATGCCAAGGCTTTCCTCCATCAAATTTGTAGCAAGTATTTCCTCTGTTCCAGAATCTAACATAAATCTAAGTATACGCACTTTGATAGTTTTTCCGTCGACGTTTATCTCAATGATCTGATCTGGTTCTTTGGCCTCATTGATTTGCTTTGAAAATTTGCTGGGGATACGAATTACATACTTAATTCCACTAGCTTCTAAGTATGAGAAAAAGTTTGCTGACGGATATCCCCTGTCAAAGAGAATAAGATCATTTTTTAATCCCAATACTTTTAATTTCTCAATCAATTCAATGGCTACGTCCCTCTCGCTTGAAGCATATTTTGTGATTATTGAAGTGATTATCATGTCGTTTTCGATATCATAGATACAGGATGCCATAGCACGTGCAAGTTTTATCGTCTTGTTTTCAACATAACCGAATTCTTTTCTCAATCGTTCGGAATTGTTAATTTCCAAAATTGAAGCATCAATGGCTGAAAGTCTATACCCATAAAACGTTTTGAAGTTGTCATCTCCATAAAACCAAGATGTTATAGCATCAGATAATTTAATAAAAGCCTCGTGAGATATTTTCTGTCTTGCCTGGGAATACGCCTGCTTTGTTATAACGTTTTCAACTCCTTTGATTTTCTTAAAAAACGAATCTAATTCAAGCTGAAGACTCATTTTTACAAAATTTAGTTCAAATATTATGATGCTTTTAAAGTCCATTTTACAATTTGCTGAACGGGTAAAATACGATGGTTTCATACGTGTTTCACACATAAATATAATATCGTCAATAATTTGTTCTGTAATTTCTATCGCATCTAAAATGGTTTTTTTAGTTTCCATAGTTATCACCATTCTTATTAAGATATACCAAAAAATGGTATTCAAAATAATTATGGTGACGTTTTGAAAATGTCAAGAGGTTTTTGCATTTTTTTAATAAAATTTGATATTTTTTTTGGTTTTGTTAGCAAAAAACCATCTTCCTATTTATGTAAGCATAGCTTGATGACATTGGGCTTGAGGGTTACTGAAGAGGCTCTTAAGGATTATATTTGTCAAAAGAATACAATGAAATATTTTAAATTAGATAAATAGGAAGCAATCAGAAAAAACCATTGAGGGTTGTTGTATTGACTAAGGTATTTGCACTAATTTCTAAAACTGATCATAGGAGCGATTTTTCTTATGGAATTCATATTACAAAACACTGATATTTTTGATGAGGAAATTGATGTAAAATTCAACAATCTCATAATAGCTAATAAAGATAAATTCATTACTGGGACTGTCTACGAATTCACAGTAAGTTTTTCTGTATACTTGTTAAAAGATATTAGATTTGAGGAATTTAAAACCTTAAAATGCAAAACAAGTAAAAATACAAAACATGATGTATTAAGTTTTCAGTTAGAAAAACTCATTGATATTCTTGATATAAATGGAATAGAAGTCTATTCTACAAGAATTCATGGTGATATTTTAGAATCAAAAGATATCATAAAAATAGAGTTTCCCGAAGATAATTCTAAACCAATGTATAGCGGCAGAGGAAACAATAAACGCAGGATGAAATCTAAATGCATTGTACCAAACAAACCATATGCAATAATAAACACTTCATTAGTTGCAGCTAAAATAGATCCGAAGTTTATGTTTGCCGGTGAAACTGACCAACTATTCCAGTTCGAACTGATCAGTTATTCCGACTGAAGTGAATGGTTAGTCTGAAGTGAAAAAGGTAGTCAATTCAAATTGAATTCATTGGTTGGTTCGAACTGTTTTTTATTTATTGATTAATCCAGAAAAAATACTTACCTATAAAAGCATCACATAGATGCTTTTATTTTTTACTCTATCTCACCCGCTGATTAACTGGTCAACAAAAAGAAGAAAAAGTAAAGGTCAAATACTTTACTTGTTACAATTTACTCGACGTTCCGCAACTGCTCTATAAAATGCACTCCTACTTACTTTTGTTATATCACATATTTGCTTCACAGTATATTTACCAGATTCATACATCTCAATCGCATGGTTCATACCAGAATGTGATTGAATGTATTTCTTAACTCTTCCTTTGTATTTTCCTGCTTCTTTAGCAAGGACTACACCTTCCGCTTGACGTTGCTTTATTAAATCCCGCTCTAATTGAGATACCCCGGCCATGACAGTTAAAAGGAATGTAGAATATGGATTTTCTGAGGTTGTATCAAGCCATGTGTCTTTAATGGACTTCAAACTTGCACCTTTGGTTTTGATGATTTCTACAAGGTCAAATAAATCACGGCTTGAACGACTAATTCTAGTCAAGTCACTTACTATTACTGTATCACCGGGTTGTAATGAATCAAGCATTTTCTGTAGTTGTGGTCTATCCATTGTTGCACCACTAATTTTTTCTTTAAATAAAACTTCACAACCAGCGTCCTTTAACTGCTTAACTTGCCTTCCTTCATTCTGTTCCTGAGTGCTTACTCTAATGTAGCCAATTATCATTTTAGTCCCTCCACATGCCCTTAATTTTAGTTAATTATAGCATATATTTTGGGACATGTAAATGGGACTATGGCAAGTCAGTAAAATCGTTGTAAAAAATTTATCCCAATAGGGTTTACCCTACTGGGACATTATGTTAGAGAATGGGTTAATTAATTAATAGCTAATGAACATTATTGAAGAAGAAATAGCAAAAGGAAGATATTAAAATATTAAATAATTTATTACATAACCACTTGTTTGCAATAATAATGTCGAATGCTACGCTCCTTCCATTAATAATGGTAAAATTATGTTCAATAATTATTGGGAGGAGGATAATTGATTTTATTTTAATTTTAATAATTCAAGGGGTAGAATCTTGGTGTGAGTGGTAACATTAGGGGGTAAGCGGTTGAAAATAAAGGGTATAATTTGTGCGGTTTTAGTGGCGTTGTGTCTTATTTTCACATCACAATCCTTTGCCGAACAACCAATTCAAGTGATTATTGATGGTGAGAAAATTAATTTTACTAATAATCCAATTATAGAAAATGGAACAACTTTAGTAGAATTTAGACCGATATTTGAAAAATTAGGATTGCAAATAGGATGGAATGAAGCAACACAAACTGTAACTGGACATAAAGATGGATTAGATATCCAGTTGAAAATAGGAACTAATATATCAACAGTTAATGGTCAAAATAAGCAACTTTCAATAGCACCTAGAATTATAAATGGCAAAACAATGATTCCTTTACGTTTTATTGGTGAAGCAAGTGGTAAAAGAGTTGATTGGGATGCAGTAAGCAAGACAGTGAAAATTAATTCAAGAATAGTAAATAGCAATAAGCAGAACGATTCATTAACAATATTGAAAGATATTAGATCAGTTATTAAAATTAATAGTGATATTTATATTTTAGGTGGCGAGTTTATATATATTGATACAAATAATAATTATTATATTTCATTAGCAGATATGAATTGCTTAATTAGTGCATATTACAATGACTATAGAGTTGAATCTTTAGGGAATCCTTTTATAAAAGGTTATTTAATACCAAATAATCCAGAGAAATATTTAACATTTAAAAATAAATATCTTAATATCAATGAGAGTTATTATGAAGGAAGTTTTTCTAATAATAAAGGTAAAACATATCCATTTAGCACCAAATCAGGAGAAGAAAAAGGTGTAATATTGCATAATAGTAGGATTATAGCACCTCTTAAAGATGTATTTGATACTTTAGGAATAAAATATACTGTGACTCGTGATGATAAGAACAAAATGTTTATCTTTAGTTTTTAAATATACTGTAACTTATAATGGATGCATCTCAAAAAACCTGTATACTCTACAGGTTTTTTTTTATTCAAAGTTCTGTGTATTACCAATCCTGAATGCTAAAGATATAGTAGTCAGTCCTACCCAATCAATAAATCTAAAGTATACCTCATACCCTTGATTTTACTGATGTATACATAAGTATACCAGTATACCACCTATATTTACTACATCTCTTAGGTATACATGACCATAATAGGTATACCTTATAGACACAAAAAAAGAAAGTGTATTGCCACTTTCTCACATTATCCTACCGGCCCGTAGCAAAATTATAATCAAACGTAAACGTACAAATGGCATTTTTCATTTGACCTTACCGCCATAGACGGTGAGAAATATTATTGTTGCCTACCTCTAAACAATGCAATTTACTACAATATTACTTATTAAGTTAACCCTTTCTACTCACTCATTTTTAATCTGCTGTTTAAGTAAATTCAATTCAACCTGCAACGATCTTAATTCTGCCTGCAAACCATACTTTTCCTCTTTAACGTCATTTAGCTCATTTCGTACCTTCTCAAGCTGATCTACTTATTTTCAACATTATCATCATATCTCTGCCGTAATTCACTGATTTCTTTATTTATAATTATTTTGAATCTCCCTAAGCTCATGAGTATGCTCAGATTGGATACCAAGTATATGTCTTTCATGAATAATGTCTATATCTTTAATTTTGTCCTCATGCAATCTGTTACTATCAAGAATTTGCTGCTCTAAATACTTAACCTTATCCTGCAATTCTATATTCTCCTGCCGGATAACCTGGTACTGCTCACCAGTCACCTTTAGTTCATCAATCTGACCTTTTAAGTTTTCTAATGAGTTTTCGTATAAGGCAATCGTTTTTACTGAACCTCTGTTGATTTCCTCTAACTCCTTATTCTTTTCAATAAGTTTACTTTTTTCAGCTAAGGTTTCAGCCACTTGGCCTCTATACTGATTTATTGGTCATAATTGGCGGTAAATCGGCAAACGTCTGACAATTCACAAATTCCCTTGCAACTTTCATAAAATTGTTTGCTGTATCAGTAAAGGTGATTTTTTATCAATTTTAATTTCCACTATTTACCTAACATTACCCTACATTAACAAGCATACATTTAATCATTCAAATAATCTCCTAAACCAACGTAAAGGAGGTATGAAAAATTAGCAGATTTAATTTTCACTTAAATGAGGAATACGAAAGTTATCTAATTGATTTCATACAGAGCCACAAAAATCAAAGTAGAATTATCCGGGACTTACTCAGAGCTGGTTATATAGCACTCCAACAAAAGAATACTGAAGAAAACACATCAAATATTACCCCAAAAGATATGCCTATAAATACTTCAAGTCTTATGAATCAAGATACAACAAATGAACCACTAATAATTACCACAGGATCTACGCTTAAAGGTATGCCTTCAAATGAGACAATTCATCGTACATTAGATACGTCAAAAGATATTCCACCAACAAAAAAGGAATCCTCCACCGAATCAATACAATGGAAGATTCCTATTAAATGACACAAATTGCCTAATTGCTTTGTACGCCTTCGCGTACTTAAGCGTATGCACAGGATTATCAAAATATGCTAGTACACCTAAACTAATTAGAAATTTAATGGACATAACCAGAAGCATATATCAATGCTTTACCGATTTGAACTAAAACTGAACCGCCTAGAGCATACCACATAAAAACGGGCATAATCTACACCTCCGTTAAAAATGTAGTATACCCATCTTTTCATCAAATAAACTTGGGGGTCTTATATGAAATTATTAATTCTTATTGTAGGGTTATTTGCCTTTATCACTGGCCTTTGGATGTTAAGTTTATCTCTCATTAAAGCATGTAAACACTTGAAAGGGGATCATGAATGAAAATAATTGCTTGGCATACTGGTGATAATGGTACAACTTGTCTACGAATCGGTAATAAAGGCCATAAATTCTTTAGTTCAGGCAAATTAATGGCAGTAGCAACAACTACAACCGGAACAGGTAATGCCTTTAATGAAGTTTTAAAAGCTGTTTTAGGTATAGCTGATTATTTATGTATTGGAATTATCATTTTTGCCGGTGCTACATGGATGTTAGGAAATCGCACGAAAGCAATTGAACATCTTATTGGAGGTTCAACCGGTTATTTAATCATCCGTCATGCTAAAGATATTCAAGAATTCTTGAAGGGGTTATAAACTATGAAATTTGACAATCCATTATCTAATTTAATTGGTGAATTATTCGGCAAATGGTTAGCATCTAAAGCTGATGCTGCTTTACTTTCCTTACACAATTTCCTGCCAGAAATCACAACTCTATTTATTGTTTTTTGTGCCTTATGCATGATGATTACAGGTAAGCCGGGGAAATGGTTTTCCAGAGCAATTATGGGTTTCTGGATAGCTATAGTTATAAAAATAGTTTGAGGTGATAAAGTATTGAAAATATCTAACTTTTTTAAAATTGTACCTAATAAATATCGTTTGTTTAAAATCATACCTCATCAATCCATTTTAAATAGCACTAACAGAAAATTACTTAATACAATTCATCAAGTGTTTTCAATGTATGATTCTCCCCTATCTCGACTATGGAGAGAAGGCAAAAAAATTTATATTCGTGAAAAGGATGCCCTATGGTGGATCATGACAATATCAGGATCAGAAATCAATGAAGAATCCATTCCGGCACAAGTAGAATTCTATATTGCCGTTTCAGAGGTATTTGCAGATGTATTCCTTATTAAGTTTAATAACCATGAGCAGTGGAATAAATCAACTATTCAAGAAATAGAGCCAGATATAATTAATTTTCCTAAAGATAGTGATTTATATCGCCTTAAATATGCTCGCTCTAATATGTTTTCTTTGAGTTATGATTATACAGCACAAACAATGCCAATTCGTGAATTAGTGAATGTATCACAAGAAGTTAATCCTGGTGATTATATTTCTTTCATGGTGAGGTGTGAGACAGTTTCACGTAAGAAATGGCAAGCATTATCAAATTATGCTTGGGAGGTATGGAAAAAGGGAAATGTACCTTTCAGAAATAATATAGATCCTGCAAGGATAGTAAATCATAGTTGGATTTTTATTGGTAAAATATTGAATGAGGTAAAAGGTTTTGTTGATGATATTATGGCAGGTATTGAAAAGTCATTTTTCAACAGTAAGGAATTGGATAGGATTACCAAGAATATTGAGGTTAGTAATCCTGAGAGAGAAGAGATTTTAATTAATGGTGATCTATCACCTCAAACGAAGAAGAAAAGGAATCTACCTGTATTTAATTCTGATTTATTTGTAGTAGTAAATTCAAATACACCAGAGAAAAAGGGAATGTTAGTACGTTCAATATCTTCAGCATTTAATGAACTAGCAGGAGATAATAGTTTAATTCCGGTTAAAGTTAATATTAAATATGATTTATCATGGACTAAACTCCCTAAAGATAGAGATTCCAGTATGATGTCCACTGAAGAATTGGGTAAAATTATGCAATTACCTACTAAAGATGTACAACTTGAATATCGTGAAAATCTAGAAAGCAACCAACGAACAGAAATAGAGATACCGGGAGCATTTTTAGATAGTAGTGGTATATTTGTAGGGACAGCCACTAACAAGGCACAGAAATATAATATTCACATTCCCACAAAAGATATAGATATGTTGATGACTTCGAGAGCTTTTATTGGTTCTCCAAGAGTGGGGAAGGATCAAGCAGCCATCAATCTTATAGTGGAATCAAAGCGGAAACATGGAATTGGAGCAGTAATTCCAGACGTAATTGATGAGCGACAAGGACATAGGGGTATGAGTGATGCTATCCGTGACCATTTACCACCTGAAGATGTAATTGATTTAAACTTAGGGGATTATGATTGGCCTGTTTATATTGGCCTGGAGAGCATAACCAAAAACATAAAAAATCAACGAATTGCAAGTAATAGAATTGCACAGGAATTAACTAATTTTCTTATGGGTGATGATATTGAAAATCACCAGACACGGGAATATTTACGTGAGGCAGCTAAGATAACCAACGGTGATTTATATGGAATTAAATTACTATTCATGTCTAATGAGTACAGACAAAAAACAATAAATGATGCTCAAAAACAAGGAATTGACGTTTCTATATGGTTAGATTTTAATAAAATGAGTGATAAAAAGCAGGGACAAATATATAACCCGATTTTAGTTCGTCTTGGTGAATTGATGGGTGATGAAGTGTTAAAACCAATATTCTGCCAACGTCCTAATCCTGCAATAGATTTAAATAAATGGTTACATGAAGGCAAAGTAGTTATTTATCGTATTCCATCCCGCGACCTAGGAGAAATGGCGGTAAACACATTAACCTACTGGATTATATTATCAGTGTTCTTAACTAAATTAGCTCAGGGTGGACAAAGTACCCCTACATGGTTAATTCTTAATGAACCCCATCAATTCTTAACCAAAGGACTAATTCATTTTTGTAAGCGGTTACTTGCAGAAGGCCCGAAATATCAAATAGCACCAGTATTTTTGTTCCATAATTTCAAGCAACTACCCAATGATTTTGTTGACATACTCCTCTCATCAAGTTTAAATTGGCATATTTTTAAGAATACAAATGATAAGGTTTATGAGCGTTTAGAACCATATTTACTGCCAACATTTGAACCTCAAATAGCAATGAATAGTACACAGAGATTTAATAGTATTGCTTCATGGCTTGATCATAAAGGTGAATACCAACCGCCATTTATGGTTAAAGCTCCTGATTTGATTAGTAATAGATATAAAACCCAAGATAATTCATTCCTAACAAAAAGACATTCTAGAATTTATGGACGTTCCATAATAGAAATTAATAAAGAAATTCAAGCAAGAAACAGGTTAATTTTTAACACTGAACAGATTATTGATTAGAGTAATAATGTAGGGGGTAATCTCTCTACATTATTTTTTATTTCAATATATACCCAAAACTATCCTAAACACCAAAGCATAAACCAATATTATCAAGTCATTATTATTGCTATTTATATCATCTTCCAAATAAAACCAATTAAATACATTCTATATAAAATGCTCATTTTTTGATATATTATTATTATGCTTGATCTATGAAGCTTAACAGGTTGATACTTAAAAATGTGTCGGAATTAATGAACATAAATAGCAGAAAGTAATAAGTAATACTTTTAGAGATTATTGCATTCTAGGGGGATATAATTGTTTAAACACAAAATAGAAAAAGCAATTTCAATAGAGAAAGATTCCTATGCATCAATCTATCAAAAATTGCAATTACAAAATTGCAACAATATCCTAAAATTCTGTAATAGCAAAGGTTGGGATGTTAACACTATTATCAAATATAAGGATCTTTTAGCTAAACACATTGAAATATTAGAGTTAGGTTTTAAAGAATTGGATTCTATAATAAATAAAATATTTATTATAGAATCTAATTCAATATGCGAACCTTTCATCCAAATTAACAATCAAAAAATTCATGTTCGGTGTTTAGAGGAACCTAAATCATTTGAATTTTTATACCCGATTAGCTTTGATCCATATGATGAAATGTATGTTTATGGCTACTTTGAATTAAATTCATTAAAAAAATCATGGATTATTACTGAGAAACAACTTGCTTTTAGTCATGATTGTAGCTTAACGGAAGTATTCAGAGATATAGATTACTTAAATTACTTTCTTAACGGCTTTAATTCTGTAAAAAATTTAGAGGAATTAAATAAAATTAAAAGAGAACTATTTACTGCTCTCAAAATAGAAGAATGGACTGATGTATACGACAACAAATACCTAGAAAACAACTTCTCCGATATTATACATGAAATTGGCAGAGCATTACGTAATAATAAAGTTAGATTAGAACTTGAAGGAAAAGGATTTATAGACACAACCATTGACCTTATTGAATTAATTCAAAATGAGATACGTTTGAGAGCATATAAAAATATTCGGACAGAAGAAATTGAAGTATATGGGGAAGATCAATATAATGCCATACTTAATAGAATAGCCCTCAAAAACAGCGAATTAAGGCAGAAATGTAAAATTAGCAATAATGAGTTAAATAATCTTATTAACGCATTAGAGGATTAAATAATATATTCAACTTTAACCAGCGGTTAATTGCGCTGGTTAATTTTTTGTAAATATACATTAGTTAAAATATTTTGAGTAGGTCACAATATTGTTACCTAAGTGATTTTATTACTTAATAACACATATTACCAATTTAATAAATTATTGACTAACTGGTATTAAACCTTCTCTATCCGGTTAAATTACTACTAAACCAAACAGAGGAGGAAATAAATATGATGGATATTACTTTAAGCGAATACTTGACTCAAGCCAATAAGAGACTTCCTGACGAGGCTCATAAGGTTTTGCAAGCACTATCTAATGAAGGCAACATGAACAAAGAAGATTTATCCCTGACATCTAGAGTAAAACGAGCCGTACTGGATCATATTATTATGCAATTATACGCTCTGGGTCTGGTTGACGTTTCAACTGAGGGTAAGAGTAAGATATGCAATCTTACTAAACTGGGAAATGAGTTCTTGAATATTATTGAAGAAGAAATAGCATGTTAAAGGCCGGATGGCCTTTTTTATTTGTCATAAAATAATGCGATGGTTTTATCATGTGCCAGCTACTTAGAATTAAGATTATCTTAATTCTAATATGACTTATATTTTGCCCTAATAGCTGCTTGAAATTTTTAAGCAGTGATTTGTACCTAAATTAAATTATAAACGCTCTTAGGCCATTTAAAATAGCCATAATTGATATTAGTATCCTTCTAAAGTGCCTAAAGTGTTGATATTATTGAGGTTGTAAGTGTTTATTTTGTGTACCATTCAAACCGTTGATATATAAGGGTTTGTGAGCATTATTATATATTGATTAAATTCAAGGGTTTATCTGATATTTATTAATATAGTCATGAGTTATTCTAGTTACTATAAGTTAACCTGTATAAATGACGGTAAATTAATAAAGTCCTGGCAAATAAAAATGGACAGTCACAAAAACTATCCAAAATAACTTGCCGATTATTATTTTTAGTGGATTACCTTTCGACTTATCTGACCATATCATATGAGTCTTGTCAACAACATTCCCCACTTGGCATGAGAAGCCATATGAATTTATTTTTAACCTCACCAACCTAATGCTTTTCTTTCTAATGCACATATCTCTGCCTGAAGTATCCTTATATATTTTCTTCCTAATTCATTTTCAAGATGCAAAGTTGCACGATACATAGATGAACCTTTAACCATATTTGCACGCTCATTTTCTATCATTTTAATAGCCATCTCAATATCTTCTTCAGTATTAAAATGGTTTAAGAATACTAGATCTGCATAATCCGTTACATTTTGAGTTAAACCATCTACAATACTTGAATCTTTATATTCAATAGCATAATTACTAGCTTCCTCAAATGTATCAAATGAATTTAAGTATACATTATTTTGATATACATGATAACAATAGTTATGCCAGAATACATCATTAACATCCTCACTTATTACTTTTGTATGGTCATATTGTTTTGCATATTCTATGGCTAGTATACCAGATTTAAAAGTATTAAGATATTTATCGTACTGATAGACATGGAAATTATGCGTAGAAGCAAATGCAGAAGTTATTATTATAAATGTTAGTCCTAGTAAAAATAGAGAAGTAAAAGGAATTTTATATTTCATTAACTCACACCTCCTCTCGTATTAAAAAATTTTATCACCACCTATAAAAAAGGTATATACAAGAG
>Ga0209728_1000310_pt1 | contig 44006 bp, 57 predicted proteins | sample RifGroD1_FD_183997 | JGI IMG/M metagenome (GOLD analysis project Ga0209728, IMG submission 183997) | Groundwater microbial communities from Rifle, Colorado, USA - Groundwater D1 (SPAdes) (version 2) | ecosystem: Environmental > Aquatic > Deep subsurface > Groundwater | place: Rifle, Colorado... | reverse complement strand
GCGTGGAGAGAGGCTATAGGGAAAGAGATGGGCGTGCGCTAGCTACGCTGGCGTTCCGAATAGGGTCAGTTGTGGCGGCCACGGAGTAATCCGCTCCGCGAATACCCCAACTGGTACGAAACGCCAAAAGAAATCTCAAACCCGGTGTTATAATTTTTTGATAATAAGACATACTATATAATAGAAGCATTAAATTATTAGTGCCTCTAAATACGTTTGAAGGAGGGTTCTTTATGCCGAGACGAGGAAATCGTAAAACTGTGTTGGTTAAGGGTGCGGAACAAGCTATGGATGCATTTAAAATGGAAGTAGCGCATGACTTAGGAATTGATACAACAGATACTCGACAACTAACAACAGTTCAGGCAGGTTCAATTGGTGGCGAAATGGTAAGGCAAATTCAAGCAGCAGGTGAATGGGCAATAATGAAAAGGTATGAAAATCATGAAAAAGATTTATTACCTCCCGATGTATTACCTGATGTGGATCAAGTTCGTGCCATATCTAATGCAGGCAATGAGATACACGAATTAACGAGTGAGCGGGTACAAACACCTCTCCGTGTAGAAGGGCAACAGACAGAGAAGTAGGAGAAAAGTTAGGATAGAAAAAGACCCAGGATTAAGCATCCTGGGTCTTTTGTTTATGCCGCTGTTGGCAATTCAATATCGTCGAATATAACGGGGAAGGTGTGCTTGAAGTGGGCTAGGAGTTTAATCATTATCTCACGCATTTGTGGATGTGCCGTTACTGGGGTTCTTAGACTAAAGAAATGACGCCATGATCTAAAGTTCATACTCATCATAATTTCAGTTTTGGTGCTATTAGGCAACACGCTTCTAGCTATTTGTGGAGTAGCTCCCAATGTAATCATACGAAGATAACTCTTCTCAGCATTTTCCATAGCGTGTATCCACTCTGCCACAATATCAAAGATAACTTCTGCGGGAAGCTTTTGCATCTGAGAATCAAGAGCTATTCCACCTAAAATATCAATGACTGTGATCTCATTACCGAACTTATCGTTTCCGTAATTGCAATATCGTGTCGATTCCTGCGAATAGGAAGCACCAATACGGTGGCGCACTATCTCATGTGATACACCCCTGTCACATATAACTCTTACCGACACTAATGAATGTTCAATAACACTTTCATGCCCCATATCAATCTTACTGCGGAGAAACTGTGGATTGAATGTATCTCCCATATGCCCTTCTGCCTTATAACAAAGACGTGCAGATTTTTCAACTAGTTCCATCATCTCCGTGATAGTAGTATCATTAGTAGGGAACTCTATACTAAATCCTGGTTTTATTGCTTGCATCTTTTTCAGCCTCCTCTAATACTTTCATTACTAACATATAAGCACCGCTCTTAGCCTTAGGTATATTGTTAAACATAAACTCGTGGCCACATCGGGGACAACGTGCTTTGGGGCGGTTACGTTTATATTTCTTCTTATACTCCACATGGGCTTCTAAGATACATCCACATGGGCAATCGTGACGATTTACTGCCGCGGGTTGAGGTGCCGGTATACTAAATTTCTTGGCTAGGGCATTTAGCGGTTGATTCATGGGTGACATCATAATAAATTCCTCCTCCTATTATCCACATTCGGAAAATGGGCAATTGGTACAATGATTACACCCAGATTCTCTAACAAGGGCAGCTACCCCACACTCAGGGCAGAGTTCATAATGTACTTTGGTTGATACTTCCTGTGTGTTTTCAATTGGTTGGATGTTGCCGGACATGAGTTCGCGCAAGCATTTGGCGATTGCGTCGGGAACTGATTGTACTCTGTCTGGCCCGAATCCGTACACAGTTCCGCGTATATCTTTCAGCTGATGTACGATAGTTTCTAGTGGCAAGCCCGCACGCATTGAGATGGAGATCAGACGCGCTAAGGCTTCTGTAAAAGTCTTGATATCACTACCAGCTCTTCCCATTTCAATAAAGCATTCAAATGGATTTCCTTCTTCTGTGCAATTCAATGTTACATATAAACTGCCCATCCCTGTAAGTATCTTAGCTGTTTTACCTGGAAGAATCATCGGACGTGCAGCTACTATAGCTATACGTGATGTCGCGGGTGTCACTATATCTGATGTAGCAATTGTGGGATCTTTCTTTCCACCCACATAAATGACCTGATCTCCTTTACATCCATCTCGGAAAATTGTTACCCCCTTACAGGACATTTTCCAAGCCTCTAGATAGATGTCACCGACTATTTCTTCTGTGGCGTCACTACGAAGATTAATCGTCTTACTAACGGCATTGTGTACATTCTTTTGCCACGCAGCTTGATGCTTTAAGTGCCACATAGGCGCTATCTCCATGGCACCTGCAAACAGATGTGCATCTTGCGTTTCAACTCCATCAACAAAAGCCGAACCACGCTCTATGATGCGTGCAATAACCTCAGAAGAATACTTGTCTTTCGGGAATAATGGAACGAATTCGTACATTACATCTTGGTCCATTACATGTTTTTCGGTCACCACACCAAATAGCGGCTCTACACCGGAGCTTGCACCTGCAATCATGCTTATCGTACCAGTTGGTGCGATGGTGGTAACCGTAGCATTTCGCCGCTTAGGAGTAACCGTCGGAACAGCATCGATGAAATTTGGGTAATATCCACGTGATGCTCCTAAATCTGCGGACGCTTGATGTGCTGTACATTGGATAAAACTAGATACAGTTTCAGCTAATGTTACCGCCTCATCACTAGCATAAGGAATCCCTAATTGAATTAGCATATCTGCCCAGCCCATTACTCCTAAGCCGATTTTGCGGTTCCCTTTAACCATCAACTCAATTTCAGGTAATGGATATGTTTGCACATCGATGACGTCATCCAAGAATCGTACAGCTATCCTGGTTACACGTGCAAGACGATCCCAATCAATACATCTAATTAGCACAATATCATCAACAATATCTTCCATGACCATTAATTTGAGGTTGATGGAGCCGAGGACACAAGCTTCATTGGGAAGCAAAGGTTGTTCACCACATGGGTTAGTTGCTTCTATTGCACCAATGTGCGGAGTAGGATTATGGCGGTTGATTTCATCAATGAATACAATTCCAGGATCTCCGTATTTCCAGGCATGATGCACTAGTAGTTCCCAAATATATTTTGCTGACACGTAGCTAACTACAACTTTTGTGGAGGGGTCAATTAGGGGATAGGTATACCCACTCTTCAAAGCTCGCATAAAGGAGTCTGTGATAGCCACTGATATGTTAAAATTGGTTATTCCTCCAGATTCTTTGCACGTAATGAATTCCTCAATATCCGGATGATCCACACGAAGAATTCCCATATTTGCACCACGCCGGGTTCCCCCTTGCTTGACCTCTTCCGTAGCAGCATTAAAAACACGCATAAAGCTGACGGGACCAGACGCCACACCGTAGGTGGAGCTGACGCTAGAACCACTTGACCTAAGGCGACTAAAGGAAAAACCGGTCCCTCCTCCAGTTTTTTGTACCAAAGCCATATTTTTGATCGCATCGAAAATCCCCTCCATATGGTCCTCAATGGGAAGAACGAAACAAGCGCTAAGTTGCGCATCCTTCTTACCTGCATTCATCAACGTGGGAGAGTTGGGTAAGAATTCAAGATTGTTTATCACATCAAAAAATAAGCCGCGTGCTTCTTCTGGATTGTTATCATTAGTAGCTACAAATTGAGCAACTCTCCATGCCATCTCTGTTGGACTCTCCACAATTTGCCCTTTCTCTCGTCTTAGATATCTTCGTTCCAAAATAGTCATTGCATTTTTGGTTACTTCCACACTAATCCCTCACTATTACTTTCAATTTTTGTCTACCAAATTGCATGGCATCCTGCTTACGATGTCCCATGTATATATCTAATTGGGTCTTGTTATCTGGACGATCTTGCACAATACGTTCACCAATTCCAGGAATATACACATGTGTACCAAAGGGTAAATCATTCATGGCAATTGTTGTACCATCAATTGGCCACTCCATATTAGCACATCGATATCCTGTCCAGTTGTACGCGGTGACCTCCACAAACATTTTTCTACCGGAATTACCACGACTTACTTGTTTGTGTGGTAATTCTTTCTTAATGGGTACCTCAGGCACGCCCAGAAGAACTCGAGGTATAAGATCTGTTAGAATTATTGGAGTAATGTGTTGGACCTTCTGTGATGCGGGTAATTTGATTTCCTGAACGCCTGATGTTAAACTTACCAACAACAATGCCATTACGATCGTACAGAAACTCAATCTCATCAACAACAACCATCTCTTTTCTAATTACCCAATCAACATGTTGCCATGAGCAATATTGTTTAAAGGGTTTCCAACGAATACAGCTGCCACAACACTCCTGATGTCCCGTAGGTACCAATTTGAAATAATCGCAGCGAATTGGCTCCGCCTCCCACCACTGGTACGCCTACAGCGTACGTAATGATTTATACCACTCCGTCTTGTAGATATGGTGATGATATGCATCTTTGACCCATGCCCCATAGTCCATAAATACATCTTTATCAGTCACCTTATCTTCCCAAAATACTTGTTTGGTGTCCGTATTGAATCCGACTAAATTACCCCAATCTGCTCCCACTTCAAAGTCTGTTTTAAATGGCACATCACAATTGAATAAATCGATAGGTGCTTGCGCCATCACTCCGGCAGCATATTCTCCTACAGCCTTTATGATCTCCACATCATTGGGAATTTCCATCAGTGCGGAGTCGTGAACCAAATCGGTGATACTCGTATTGAATTCTTTCTTTAATGGTTTTTCCATCTTCATGGCACAATATAGTAATAAGTCAGAAGAGGAACTTTGAATGGGAAAGTTTCTAGCTTCATTCTGGAGATTATGCAGCGATTCAGGTGTTACGAGACCAAATCGTCTACGTCTTCCCCAAGGTGTCTCTAAATAATTTCCCAAAGCCACCTGATCGGCACACCATTGTAGATAATCTCGGCAACCGTAGTACTTGTTTAACCATCCCATACGCATTTCGTGTGCATCTTCACGGGACATGTTAAACTCGTCCACAAATGATTGGTCTTCCCTTCCGTAGGGAATACCGAAATTAGTTGCTTTGGCGCGTAACTTTTGCTGCTTCGTGAAATGTGGACCATATAGGGCTGTGGCGGTTTCCACGTGTAAATTTCTGTCGGTCTTGAAAACATCCATCATTACGGGGCATCTACTTAGAAATGCCAGCCATCGCAATTCTGCTCCCGCATAGTCAATCTCCCCTAGTATAAAACCCTCTTTTGGTATATGCGCTCTACGAACATTTCCTACTCCGTTAGCGGATGTCACATTTTGTACATTGGGTTCCTTACTAGTTAAACGACCGGTAGCTGCAATGTGTAAACTAAATGTGGTACGAACTCGCCCATCAGTATCTCGAGCTTTCAAGGTACCCTCAATATACGTAGACTGTTCCTTTTGTGTACTGCGATATTCTAGCACCTTTTTAATGAGTGGAAGATCCGTTTCGATGGAATTTAGGATATCTTTGTCCGTACTTCTACCCTTCTTACGTCGGGGTCTAAGTTTCAATCGATCGAATACCATCCACGCCATCTGTTTTGGGCTAGCTGGATTAAATCGTACAGGGGCACTCTTCGCACCAGATTCTGCCATATATAGATCACGATTCCAATAAGGTGCAGCGGCTTCTTCTACTTCGTCTTTAATCTCGGCAATTAATACATCATACTTGCCATTCATCTCGTCCAAATAATCTTTATCCACAAGCATACCGTTTTGTTCTACCCGCGATAAGAAATTCGATGCAGGCACTATAAGCGTGTGATATAGTTTCTTCAGGCATGCATTCTCTGGTCGGTCAATCTCTTCCATCAGTACATCTTCTAGCTGGTATGTGTAGTCTGCGTCTACGGCCACACGTTCAACAAGTGCCTCAAAGAACTGAGGATATGTGTCCAGGGTGACAACCTTCCAGTTTTGGTTCATCTTGTACTTATATTCAGCAGCTTGAAGATAGTTCCTAGTTAAGGAACCCAAATCATGCGAAGAAGTTTCATCTAACACGCAATGCATGTACATCGTATCCATATCAATAGATACGGTGCCTAACTTTCTTCGCCACAATACTTTCTTGTCGTATTTACCCCCCTGCCAAGTCCATTTGATGTTGGGTAAATCAAAGAACTCAGCGATACGATGCATCATTTCACGCGGAATTACCAGAACCTTGTTCTTACCAAAACATATACCAAGAACCAGAAAATCGACGATCCTGTAATCCAAGCCAGTAGTTTCAATGTCTGCCGCAACTCGTGAAAATCTAGGCAGGAACTGTAATGCTTGATCGATCTTTGCTTCGGTGTCCAAGATTTGCCATTTTGTTTCTCCTGTATCATGGGCAGATCCCCCCGAATAAAGATTGGCTATCAAGAACAACGAAGCTAGAAATGGTTTAAAATCCCCCGGGGCACGGATAATCAATGCTGGATGCATTATAGGAATCACCGTAGTCTTTGTGATAAACCCACTACTATCAACGCTAAACTCCCGAGGTCTTGCGTACTCCTCCGTGATCTTTACATTGTAGTTACCCGACAATGTTTGGAAAGCAACCTTTCCCAAAGTAATAACATACTTAGGCTTAACAGCAGCTATCTCTCTAAGTAATCTGTCTCTACAATATACCGTTGGCTCCTTAGGAAATTGTTTACCCTTCTTCCTAGGAACTGCACAAGCAATAGCAGTTGTGTAATGCACTATTCTTGTATCGGTTGGGAGACCTACCTTTGCCATTGTCTGCTTAAGTATATCCGCTCCAGGTCCCGTCATGACCTCACCCTTACGTGCTTCACCGGCAGTTATGGCTTCCCCAATAACCATTATGTCGCGCTGTCCCACCGATAGAGGTCTTATTAGCTGAGGATAAACTCTACAGGGACAGGTAAGGCAATCGTTACAAGCTGACATAATCTTCCTCCTTAATAGAGTTGGTATCCTGATGATAGTGTGCAGGCAGATTCCCAAATTTCAATATTACGTAACAACTTATCCATATGTGCATCGTGAGCACTGAAGTCTATTTCCCCACTAGGTCTTGGTCCCTGACTAATAAGCATATTCTCTCTGGCATACACATAGGCAATAGCACTATCTACTCCGCGTATAGGAACAATATGTTTAGCTTGGGCAGCTTTCTCAATCATCGTACACTCAATGGGAGTCTCCTGACATCCCAACAGATGCACATCTCTACCGCGTAGAGACCATCCCAAAAGATGCAGAGCTGCAAGACGCGCATCGCGTTCACAATTCTTAACTAGGCGCTTAGGTATACCGATGGTATCGATATCCATTTCCAACATAAGCTTAGCACATTCAATCCACTCTTCCATAGTTTTACCTTGTGGCACACCCATGAGTTTTCCTTTAAAGTGTTCCCGTGCATAGGGTATGGCTTCGCAGGCAGCGTCTAGCGTTATTTCTGCTTCATCCAAGGTATCCGGAAGAATTAGTTCATGTGCCCCAATCAGATTAGCTTTCGCAACTATTCGTTCAATACTCATAGGTACCCCGGTCTCAATTACCCCATTATCCAGATTGACAAATTTACCTTCAGTCGCCATACGCATGTAGAATTCCGTGTACGTCTTATCTACGCCGACTAGATGCGCTAATGCCATATGGTATGGCTTATCCTTAATTAACGATAAATAGTGTGTGGGTAATATAGTGGCGACTTGCATCTCTCTTCCCCCAAATAAATTAATAGGAGGCTCTTCATGCGATGCCTCCGGAACGCCTTAATAATAATCTGGATGTTCGCAGACAGGTGAGCTCCGATCAAAACATACCAAGCAAACTCTACACCCTCATTTGGCCTTACCTACATCGATGCGTTTTTGCCGTTCGGCACCGAAAGATAATCTCTGCGTATAGGGGATTGGATCCTCTACATCATTAATGCCGAACGCCGCTTGACGATCGATACAGGTACCACAAGTACCACATGACTCTTGCTCTCCTTCGTAACAGGACCAGGTGAGCTCGTACGGAGCATTCAATACTAATCCGGCCCCAACTACGGCTGCTTTATTCATATTAATAAGTGGTGCAAATAAGCTAACTTTACCCGCAGTACCATACCTAATGGCATTGTGCATGCCCATATAGAACTCCGGAGTACAGTCTGGATAAGCTCTTCCTGCTGCATCATCTGCGTGAGCACCATAGACAACAATATTCGCGTCGACACTATATGCAATAGCTGTTGCATAAGAAAGAAGTAAACCATTACGAAATGGTACATAGGTATCTACCGTACCAGGTTGTTTGCGAAGCTGTTCGGCATAGGATTCGTGAATGATATCCTTACCGCCCTTGAGTAATGGATTATCTCCTGCCAGATCGAAGACACCCGTTAAGTCACGAATAACGTGACGAACTCCATAATGCTCGGCTATGGTAACAGCACAATCTAATTCCTTTGAATGCTTCTGTCCATAGATGAGGGATAAGGCTAAAACCTCATCTGGTTGATAGTTCTCCAAAGCCATAGCTAGGCACGTTGTACTATCCAAGCCTCCGCTTAATAGGACTACTGCTTTCATTTTAATACATCCTCCCCTTTATTAGCATCGTGTTTCCAGCGCATAGGTAAATCTTTTAACATTTTAGGTAAGCACTCTTCAAAGTGTAACACACAGAAGATATTCCACGCTGCCGCAGCGAGATGATCTTCATCTGCATTGCCCATCATATACTGATTAAGATGCCTCTTAGCGCTATCAATCATACGCGACGCAGGAAGTCCTTTCTCCCAGTTGCGTTCAGCATACTTAGCGACACCATTCTCGTAGTGTTGCGCTAAACGGTGTAGAGCAAACGGCGATATCAAATCGTATCGCCCTTTACCCGTAGCAGGTTCCCTCATGGCTCCAGTTTCGAAGTTTTCCCGTTGGCCTCCGTCCACCAAACCACCACTGGTACGTGCCGCTTCTTTTTCCATCTTTTCTCTTTCCTCCCGCTCATCGTCAATCATGAAGGTGTATCCCATTATTTAACATCCCCTTCAATAACGCTGCGTAGTGCTAAATAATGCTCAGTAGTTTCAAATCGATTCTCCTTGCCGTGTCTATCTGCACTATTTGTGTGGGAATACTTACCCAAATGCCTATGTGCCAACTTGGAGAGATTCAATTCTGCTATGACGTCTAATGATATACCCAAGCTCTTAGCTACTGCGGAAATATACCATAATACATCGCCTAACTCTTTGGCTACCTTCATCCGATCAAGTGGCTCCTTATGGAATACGTGGTGTTTTATAAGTTCACATACCTCACCTGTTTCGCCGGCTAAACCCATAGACCAATCTAACAGTTCCGCCTGCTCTGGAGTTAACATCTCATGCACTTTGAACGTTCCGGAAGCGGCTCTTTGATACCCTTCAAATTCCAATTCAAACCCTCCTTACTCTTTCCAGCCCGGGCTAGCTTACGCCCTTCTCTTTAACCCTTAATCTTATAGATAGTTTCTTCTACCAGACATTTTCGTTTGCGGAGTTCCTCAAATAATTCTACATCACTCCATTGACGAATATCTCTCTCAGGATCATAGTGCGTAAATAATGCATTTTCTTCATCCGGTAGGCACTCGATGGTTAAGGCAAAACGTGCTTGTTGTAGTGCGACACTTTTATATGCATGTTCGCAAGCAAAGTGGGTACGCGCACGATTAATTACTGTTATCTGGCCAACCTTTTCCATGTTGTGTAAGGTTACTTTACGCGTACCGTCTGGATTTTCGTCAATCACAATTACTCTTTGCATATTGTCACCCCTTAATTAACATTAATGCTTCAGCTCGAGCTTCTGGCTTGTCTCTGAATACTCCGCGAACAGCCGATGTAACAGTTGAGGTACCGGGCTTTTCGATTCCGCGTGATGTCATACACATGTGCTCTGCTTCCATAACTACCATAACTCCTAATGGTTCCAAAACCCCGCTAAGTGTGTCAGCAATTTGGGAGGTAAGTCGTTCTTGTACCTGTAATCTACGAGCAAAACATTCAACAAGGCGGGCCAACTTACTAATACCAACAATCCGACCATTAGGTATATAGGCGATATGTGCTTTACCGAAGAAGGGTACCATGTGATGCTCACAATGACTGTAAAATTGGATATTACGAACAATAACGATTTCTTGATGAGGGTCATCCTCGAACACCCTCCCTAAAATTTCGTGGGGATCCATACCATATCCCTCGAAGAATTTAGTGTAGGCTTTTACCACACGCGCAGGAGTATCGAGTAATCCTTCACGGTGGGAATCCTCCCCAATACTTTCTAACAATTTACAAACAGCATTCATAATTTTACCCTGATTGTGTTCGACTGATTCATTCATCAACTTTTCTCCTTTTCATTTGACGTTGATTACTTTATGCATTTGGATTCCCATACGTAGATAGTTAACTGACATTACCAATTCAGTCGCTTTTTTCACTGAATTTTCCATATCGAATGCTTGTGGCTGTATAGAAACCATTACTTTAGACCCTAGTGATCTATGCACTTCGGGAATAATATTCAGCTCAAAGGAATCATCTACCACATACTTCAGTTCATCAAATCGACATGCCGTGTCAATATTGTACATGGGGGGTTTAGGTGAGCATGTTACCCAATCAGCTCCAAGCGGAGTGGGTAATGTACCATTTGTTTCAATGCAAACAAACTTACCCTTCTCATGCAACATATCCACCAATTCTTGTATGTCGTGCATACAAGGTTCTCCACCAGTTATGACTACTATATAACAAGAACACTTGGCTACAATCTCATCCGGCAGCATCCTCACCATATTTTCCCCCGCCCAGGACTCTTTAGTATCGCACCATGGGCATCTGAGATTGCATCCTGCCAAGCGGATGAAAGTTACAGGAAAACCCACGTATGCCCCCTCACCTTGAATGCTGTCAAATATTTCCATTACAGGTAATTGCCCCATCATAGTATTGCCTCCGCGTAACTAGTGGGTGTCTCCCATATCTTGACGCAATTGGCTCTATACGGAGCGTTAATGTTTTCCAATTCGGAATTGATCATCAGGAGGAAATTGATTGCCATATTTTCGGCAGTGGGTCTATAACCTACCAATTGATGTTTACGTTTGTACTTGCGCAATGTAGCAATAATCATCTGTTCGCATCCATCCGGTGAATGCTCCCATCCCATAAAGGCGTGATCCAGCGGATCCACAATTAGATTTTTTACAACTTCCTTCAATCCCTTGAAGTCAACTATCATACCCTGTGCAGGACCTTTTGGCTCCAATTTATGTGGCGGCTTATGAAAGACTGTTACATGCATGATGTAAGTGTGCCCATGCAAATTCAAACATAATCCTTCATGTTCGGCTAATATGTGGCTCATGTCCCATGAGAACTCCTTAGTAGCTGTTATAAAAACATCTGACATATATCTACCTCCCTGTATCTATTAATGGTTTGTCTCCAGCAGGAATCAAAAATAAGGACGCGAGTTTATCTCACGTCCCTACCTCTATTAATAGGTCCTAGATGAAAGAATTAGCTTCCATAGCCAATACATCTTTGACCGTATTGCGTTTTTCCCCTTTGTACTCACCCTGCTTTTGGACTTGAATTCCTAAGATAAGTCGGCATTGGCGACCTACAGCAATCCCCGCGTCGGCAAAATCTTTCGGGGTGAAAGCGGAAAGATTTACCTCTGGGCAACAACGCACGAGGAACTTTTTCAATTTGGCCTGACCAAACTCTGATCCATTACCGCGTAATACCCAATAGTCGAAGATAACACGCTTTTCAAACTCAGGCGATGTAATGGCATACTTGACGGTTACCATAGGATTGCCCGCTTTGGAATCTCCGAAGTCCAGCTCATCAACTACGGCATCATACGTTCCCTTTGGGATGATCTCAAAAGCTTTGTTTTCCTCCACACCCGTGAGGTCGAATGTCATTCCGCCAGCATCTGAAGCTGCCCCTACTCCTACTTGATCTTTCACTGCGGGGGTACCCATTAAATCGAATCCGTCCATGTTTAAAACACGCTCCCTTTACATTTTCTCCTTCCATTCGCCCTCCTCCACCCAACGCGAACAGTATAGAAAGTTTTCTTCCTATATTAATATAATATCGTAAAATTCAAGATTTTAAACGGGCTAATAAAACTTTTCTTTAAGGCAGAATTAGCGAAGGAATTAGATTAGTCCAATCCCATCTTATATAAAATTGCCATAGTTGGGTCATCCACATACAAACCAGTAAGGTTACTGCCATATCGATGTTTAGCGGCATAATGTGCACCGCCATGTACTCCACCCTCCAAGATCAGTCGACGTACAACTTTGCCTCCTTCTTGAGGAATTTTGCGTAAATATCCAACTGTGTCCACTAGTCCACGTACATCGTTGGATAACTTACCCGGTAACATGGGTTCGTAATGGAACATTTTACGCGCATCTTGTTCGATTGCTTGACCACAAATGAAAATGGAATTAATGTGCAAATCGCGGTACCTTCTGATGAGAAATTGAATCATTTCTCTCGATTTACCCCAGTCCTGAAATTGAGCCTGGTCGGGTTCTGCATCCAATTTTTGTGTGGACGGATTAATACCTAAGATCTGGTACATGCAATACTTTTGAGCCTCTGTTAATGAGTCGGTAATTACTGTACGGAACTTACGCGGTACAGGGATCAGTTCCATTAACTTACTCTCATCAAGTACCCCATTAATTACGACTTGGGGTAAGAGTCCTCTCACCTGAGCTTCGAGTTTACGTAGGGTCAATTCATCGTTAGCGTCTCGGGCCCTGATGTGAATCTTCATAAACTCATACACATAGGCATATTGCTGATAAGATTCAACAGGAATAACCATGATACGATTAGGGTCAATATTGTTCTTGCGGCAAATACGCGCAATTTCTTTCAGTGTCTTTTCTCCACCCTCAAGGTTAAGATAGAGCACATCGCACATATCCGGCACAAATATCGCCGAAGCAGCTAACCAAGTCTTACCATCACCAAAGTCACCATAAATGAGAATGTTCTGCCAGTCAAAGATTTCTTCCATCTGGCGCATAGTAAATAAAGGTCCCGCTAAAGGAATAACCGGTGCATCAGCCATTAATTTTACCCTCCAGTATTAGTTTTTCTACCACCGCTGCCATTTTCATCCGAAACAAGTTTTCCGCGCCTCCCGCAAACATTCTCAACTCGAGGTTAGGTATAATTTGCGCTACTGCATATTCCTGGGAATTCTTATCTGGATAATCCTCGGCATAAACAGATACATAGATGTGCATTATTTACCCTCCGGTTCATCGTATTCTGGTGGCAGGATAATATTGAATAGGTCAGGACGTAATTCTGCATCGTCTAGCTTAGCAGCTTCCAACGGTGAATCCGGCCACACGATATCCTTTTTCCAATCGTCGTGGTTGCTCTCGTTACTATCAGAACGTTCCTGGTAGTCTAGCATTAGTGCATTGATAGCCTCGTCTATGTTACCACTATCCATCTCAATACAGGTACTGCGGAAGTCACAATCCCACATACAATCTCGTGTAGGATTGGGATATAGATACAAGTTAGGATTGATCATCTGTTCAACTTCACCCATGATGTGGTGATATGTGGCTATCTTCTGCGCATCGTTACGTGTGACTAAATCCCATCGGATAAATCTGTCACCTTCGGGTGTGTCTAGTGTGGCTAAATGATTAAGCATCTCGATGATCTTAGAGGGTGCTTTTTTGACTTCCCCATAATCCTTGAGTACCTCAGCCCTAAACAACTGGTACGTAGTCTTCTGTTTCTTCTCAACAGACAGGTCACCCGACTTAAGGCGTCTCGGTGGCTTAGCTACGTCCTTTGTTAACTGTAGATACACAAATCCATGAATCTTGTGCTGATACCATTGCTCTGCCCCCCAACAATAGGAGCTAATTTGATCATCCGTATCTAGCTTATTGGTGTCAGCTCCCTTAGCCGTCTTGTAATCCAAGATCCACCAGCGTCCATATTTGTCAATTACAATTCGGTCCATTGTACCATGATAACATATCGGCACAATCACTACATCAATAATTTCCGAGTTTTCATCATCGTGCATATATCTAATCGGTTCTTCTTCTAGCAATCCTGCGCTTGCCAGTACATTAAATTCGTTTGGCAATGGAGCTTTGGGACGTATTAAACGTCTCTCTGAGTCGATAGTTAATTTCTCGATTAATTTACCCGTTCTAGCATTCACGATTACTTTGAGACCTAAGTCCAATGTGAATGACTCCTCAATAGCCGGGCGAGCTCCCTCACTGTGAGCTATGGTTTGTTGATTGTCTTTATCCAGCCACAATGTTTCAAATTCCAGGTCGTTGTTATGTTTCGGATACCACTCTAAGAAATACGTTAGCATGGCTAATCCTAAATCATAATAACTGTCTGCGGCTTCTGGCCTCTCCTTGAAGGCACCATAATAAGCCCTGTAGGCTCTACGTGGATCTCCGAATCTGTTGTAACCGAAGTAATCCTCCATAGCAAAATGGATAGCTGAACCAAACCAGAAATGGATGTTTGTTTCGGATCCTCGACGTTCTAGATTACTACGCATGGATGATTGGAATCCCCACTTACGTAGGCACCTTCTAAAGGTTCTGCGTCCGCTTGTACGAATGTTGAACTTAGTAGTTAACTCGCGCGACACAATCTCAGCGGTCTTCCATCCCTTTGGAACAATGCTAAGTTCTGACAAATTCTCCCCTCCTTTATTATTCCTATATATTATGGAAGTTTGTATCTCCCACTATACGGCAAAAAAATGAATTTGTCCCCATCCAAATGATGATGACAAATCCGAGAAAGAAGTGTGTGTATAGAAGAAAATGTTACTTTTCGCTCTATATTAATATAATATCGAAAAATTCTAGATTATAAACGGGCTAATAAAATTTATTTTTTGCCCTGTAACATTTTTAATTTGGCTTGATATTGAAGTGACGTTCCCACAACCCAGTCACTGGCGCTCTTCTTTTCATTTAAGCGGGCTGCCACGGCTTCATCTACCGTTCCCTTATGCATGGCATAGAAGATATTAACGAAGTTACTCTGGCCAATTCGGTAGAGTCGATCTTCCCCCTGTTCATTGAGATTGAAGTCCCATTCATAACCGAGGAAGTAAGCTGTAGCTGCTGTTGTAGCCTGAAATGAAGCTCCGGATTTGATAACACATATGAGTACTCTGTGTTTGTATCGATCTTTTTGGAAGCTTTGCCATTGTCGCCCGAATTCTTCTGCAGTAAGTCCTCCTGTGATTTTATACACGTAAGCGTTTGGATATTCTTCGTGTATAGCTTGTTCAATATCTGCTACTCCCTTCTTGAATGGTGTGAAGATTACAATAGGTTTATCCTCATCAAGGCTAGTGTGACTATGTTCGATGATAGCATCAAGCCCCGCTCCACGTGTTTTAAGCCCCAATACTTTCGGGCAAGCTAATATCTGTCTCTGGCGCATCTGTAGAGTCATCTGATTAGGCGTTATGAGTAAGTCTCCAGATTCGGGTATCTCCGCTATTAATTGGCTAGTTAATTCATCGTAAACCTGCTGCTGTTCTTCATCCATCTTCACCCATAGAGACTGTCTCCACTTACCTGGTAACTCTTTTGCCACCTCGTCTTTTAGTCTACGAATCATAAATTCACTCAGCATTGCCCGGAAACTTGCCACATCCGCAGGGTTTCTCTCGATGGAGGTGCCGAACGCACTTTTTATACGAATGCAATACTTTCCCACATAAGACCAATAGCTGTCAAAACGCTTAGGACTAACTAGATGTAATGGGCCAAATAAATCAACTACCCCTTGACGGAAAGGAGTTCCAGTTAAAGCAAATCTAATTGGTATATCACGCGACAACTTGGCGGATACCTTAAAGGTGTCGTTCTTATGATTAAATAAACCTCCCATGTGTATTTCATCCCACACAATAGCTTTCCATTTGAACGTACCAGTTGTGGTATTGGCGGTACGCACATTTTTCACCTGGATGCCGCTTTTTAGGGCCACTTCTGCAAGTAGCGCGTAGTTAGTGATTAGATAGCGGACACCATATTCGAGAAAGTCCTTCCACTGTTGATCCCGTTCTTTTGGTTTGCCTGAATAGATAATAGCAGGCTCGCCCAACCATTTTTCAATCTCTGCTTGCCATACCATCAGACCGAACTTAGGTACCACAATGAGACATGGATAACCTTCGAGGGTATCCAATGCTGCTAATGTTGTTAGGCTCTTCCCTAATCCCATATCGTCATATTCAAGAAATGCTTTGTTCTTAACCATAAGATCGTGTGCTTCCTTCTGATAATCCCGCAGTTTATCCCTCAGCATCTAAGATCCTCCCAATATCCCCCATCTCTTGCAACTGCCAATCAATCTGAAGATTTGTCATGAATTCTGTTACATAACAGAAGGTACAATCCCTTTTATCTTGGCACTTATCACAAAACCTAGCCCAAAACGCTTCAATCTCGTTTAACTTCATTGCATATTCCTCCCCGCATGGCAAATGTTAATAATTCCGATACATGGCACGAGACACATTGGTGTTTATCTACACACTGATTACAAAATGCCCAAATAAATGCGTCTAGTTGTTGTAAGCTCATTTCTTCGCCCCCGGCCTATTGGTGATGATTAAGTAATATAACCCATGCCGGATGGCATCGCGGCTGTGACGCATTCCATCTTTCCACATATCCCAGGCCTTTAAACGATCATCTGTAATGAACCCTTTTGCCTGCGCAGCCATCTGGTAATGAATTGGTATGGAAGATCTATTAGGATAACTTTCGATGCGATAGTTTTGATGGCACAAAAGATCAATGCCACCAATGAGGCGTAATGTAACTACTTGACTATTTGAATGTCTTTCAAGTTTGTGGGCATATACACGATAGTCTTCACATACAACATGGGAGGGGCAACTGTTATATATCAGGTTCTCTAGCTCATTCCAATTAGGTTGTTTATCCATAGTTACTGTTTCAATTTGTCCCCACTGATCAAGTTCCCCCTGATTAAAGAACGCCCAGCCGGTGGTCTCTCCTGGATCTAAACAGAGCAGACGAGAAGGGATCCTGGATGGATCCCCATGATAAACTTTTTCGAGTATCTCTTTGTACTTCATAATAATTTCCTCCTAGCTTATTGCATAGCCGGCTTTCACACACCGTTGCCTGATCTGCTGAATTACTCGCTTATGCCTCATCCGTATGTTTTGTGTAGATACTCCCAGTTTCTTCGCCATGGATGTTAGTGATAATCTCGACTTCTGTGAGTCTATCTCAGCTAGCTCGATGAGGTACTGCATCTCCAATGCTTTCCAATGATCAAAGTCTACTGTTGAATCTTGCCCTTTAGTGGCTTTCGATATACCTTCAATGGAAGGCATTATAATTTTGTCAAATAGCCCATCCAAGCTGAAATCTTGTAGTAGTTTCTCGAAATCAGCTTCAGATACTTCATCTGCAATGTTTTCGTGCCTATTAAACATTTCCCCATCTACTACAGAATACTCATCCAATGAAGTTAATCCTTCACCCATAGCTCCTTCGAATTGATGTTGGTGGTGGTTATGTGCCTTGTGTAGCTCACGTGCTATACAAAAACATGCATAGCTGGCATATGGTACTCCTCGGGCAGGATCAAATGAATTAGTAGCGACGATTAATCCGATACATCCCATTTGAAATTCGTCATCACCAAATGGTTTATACTTCTTTAAGACATGCGGTACTAAACGTATGTTAAGTTCAATGATTTCATTACGATAGATCTGAGTGTTATTAGGGTCAAAGGCTATTAACTCAAATAATTGAGACGTTCTGTTTTTGAGTTCACCCATTTCGGTGTTTTCGACTATGACTTCCGTAACAAGTTCCGCAGCCTCATCTATCTCTACTTTGACTGTATCCTCATCGATGTCTCCCTCTTCGGCGGTAACTTCTAATTCTAATTCTAATCCCAATTCTAATTCTAACATCTCCACACACTCCTCTTTTTGAACACTATTCAATTTTAAAAATCTGGGTTTTGGAATTAATCAACTTTCTATAATACTATTATATAATAAAGGGCATTTAGAAATCTAGGAATAAGAATGAATCTCCTTATTTCTGTCCCCCAATTATATTATTTGACATCTAGGCCGAATTTCTCCGGGTGCATATCGATATACTCTTCTGACATCTTACGCACATTGGCAATCATAATGGCAGTTACATCACTGGCATCTTTCTTCTTAACCAAATTGCATTTGTCGTGCATACATGCCACATTAGTAAAGCAATCACTACCTTCAATAGCTACAGGAATTACATGGTCTATATGCAACGAACTTCCTGACAAATCCTTAATAGGCTTAACGCAATAATAGCAGATAGGAAACTCTTTTCCCTGCATATCTCTGTCGATTACCAGTTCGCGTGTATAGGGAATACCCTGATTGGCTGACATTAATCCTCTACGTTTTGCATGTGCCTTTTGCATGACCTTTCTCCCTTTGGCAGAGGTATGATAAACCTTGTGCTTGGCCGTCAGTGTATCCTTATGTGTGTCGTAATACTTCTTGGAATGTGCCTGCTTTCGCTCTTTGTTTTCGGCATAATACTTCTTATAATTCCGTTTAGACTTCGTCTTGTCGTAGGATTTCGCAGCACATGTTTTTTGGCATGCCTTGCAATTACCCGTAGTATTTGTTTTAGATCCGCTATTCTTATTGAATAGGAAGAACTTCATAACGTGATGACATTTGCCACACTTCTTATATCCATCCGGGATTATCATACCCTCAATGAAAGGTCCCAGATCATCCGGTTTGTCCAGATATTTCTTCTCTTCTGTCTTTCTCATAGTTATACCCGCAAGTGTAAGTCTTTCAAGAATGATTTCATTCGAAGGACGTGCGATAACCACTTCTTTGATTTCTTTTTCCGACATTAACAATTCCTCCTATATTGAAGTTTGTAAACTAAAGTCTCTCCAACTCATGGCGTAAAATAAGCTGAGGGCATTTACGCGCTCAGCCTATTTTACATTCAGCATTAAACCTTCACACTATGGTGGTGAATCACCGCATTATTCTACAGGAGGTACTTCTTCCATCACTGCGTCTGCTGGAGCTTCTTGGGAAATTTGTACATCCTGCAGAAGGGCCATAATATACGCAAATGCTGGTTGGTCTACAACCTTATCAGAGAACTTAGCTAAAATCTCAAGGGCAGAATCGAATTTCTCCTGTGCCGTCTTAACTTGTTTACAGCTCTGCCATACAACTGAATATTCTACATCCAGCTCTTTAGCGACTTCGGCTTTAGTTTTACCTGCAGCGATTTGCTGGCGGATGTATTCTGAACGGGATACCATTACCCCGTCAACTTCGACCTCATGTTTCTGGCGAGTGCCATCAGCTTCCTTAGTCAGACCATAAATGACTCCGTAAGACAATCCAAGTGCTTTAGCCACGGCACCACGATCTTTACCCGCAGCCACTTGTTCCTTCACCCAGGTATTACGATCTACCGAAGTAAAGTCTTCATGGACTTGACCTTCGCCCATTTCTACACCGTCGAGGAATGTTTTACCATCGACGACAGTAAGAACCTGTCCACTCGCAGTTACATCAATTTTGGAATTAACTACTCCACGGCCACGCGTAGCTGGTTCGGCATCGTTAATCATGTTCACTGTTGCTCCGTATACTGTGCGATAAGGGATATCGTAAGCCTCGGAAATTTCCTTGCGGCTCATGTTAGCTACATTGAATTGTCCACGAATGAAAGCACTTTTGGAAACCTCATTACCCTCGGCGTCAAACCATTTACGCTCATCCTGCTCGCCAACTGTTCCTACTACGGATTCAGGTACTTCTACACCCTCGATTGGTGTTGCTTCCATTTCGCCCATTAAGTTCTCATCCATTATTAAATCCCCCAATTTCAATTTATTTGATGTTTGTATAACATCTTATATTAATATAATATCGTTTCAAAACATGTATTTAACGACTTTTAAAAAATAAAAATTTTGGAGCTCGACAATGTCTCCGAAATAGTTATCCGCACACACAAACCCACATCGGAAAGCCCTCCCGCGTCAGCTGATGCCCTTCTCTTAGGCTTTGAAAGTTAAAACGTTGAATTTTCAAAAAGTGGCTTCGGCTTCGCGGCTACACACAACTGGTACGATAGCGCAGTGGCTCAAAATTTATTTTGGATACCTCGTTAAAAATCTCTGATTTTAGAATATTATATTAATATACGCTAATTTTACTGGAAATATTAAACTGTAGGAGGTACTACTATGGATGAAGAAAAGAAAGATGAGAAGTTTTTGGGGGCTAGTGTTCCTAAAGAACTACACAGGATATTTAAGATCACGGCGCTCCAGCGGGGTGAGTCAATGCAAGAAGCCATAGCTCATGCCGCCAGAATTTACATTGATATTACACTCGAGGAGGAGAGGGTTTAGTGGATAAACAGCTTGTATACAATCTAGTAAGTAAGCTTGGGGTGATGAAGCCGAATCATATTAAGGAAGATAATATCAAACAGAAGTTAAAAATGGAGCAAATAATCCAGTCAACTGAATATGCTGCAGAAGAGAAGATTGATGGATGTCACTATATTCAAGTTGCCAGTTTATTCTTTAGTGCAGAACACATAGAGAAAACCGACAACTTTCCACATCTACATAACTTCTTTCGTAATTTAGAAATGCCAAATTTGATCATCGATGGAGAGATTAATTATCCTGGGCGCACAAGCCAGTATTGTACACATGTAACAGGAGCAGATCCTAGTACAGCGATAAACTTTCAGAAGGGTAATGATGGTCCTATTCACTACACTATGTTTGATATGCTTCGAACACCTAAGGGTACCTGGTTAATGAAGGAACCTTATCATGTGCGGCGTAAAATATTGCAACATTTCTATGATACCTTCGTTAAAGGTTCTGCTTTAGAGCCATATATACACATGACACAGATGGTAACAGAGCATAAGCAGCAATTTCTTGATGGTTTGTTATCCCAAGGATTAGAAGGCATCGTTCTCAAAAAGTTAGATAGCTATTATCTTATGGGGAAGAAGCCGTTATGGGTATGGATGAAAGTTAAACAGAGTGAAGAGACTGATCTTATCATAACAGGATTTGAGCCATGCACTAAAGAGTATAGTGGGTCGGATTTCGACAATTGGCCATACTGGAGAGACGAAAATGGAGTAACTCTACCAGTAAGTAAGCCCTATTACTTTGGATGGATTGGTTCCATTATACTTAGTGCTTATATAAACGGCACACTAACACGAATCTGCACCTCATCAGGGATGGACGAACAAACCCGAGCCGATATGACGGCTAACCCTGATAAGTATGTAGGAAAAGTAGCCAAAATGGGTTATATGCAAAAAACAGACGCGGGTTTTCCTAGACATCCCAAATATTTAGAACTTCACCCAGGCAAGGCCCCAGAGGCATGTGTTTGGGAACTGCACTAGATATAATATGGGAAGATTGGAGGTGTTTGAATGCCCTATAAGGACGTAGTTGCCGCTGCCCATTATTATGTTGATCAGGGACTTCCCATCATACCTATTTGTAGTCATGATCATGAGTTTACCACACCGAAGCATAATACCATGTGTAACTGCCCAGGTAAGATACCTCTTATTGCATCATGGCAGAGTAGAAAGGATACTACTGAGGCACAAGTAGGTGAATGGTTATCCCAGTTCAAGAAGTTTAATATAGGTCTTCCAATGGGAGAGGCTTCTGGATATTGTGGCATTGATATCGATGGAACTTCGGGAGAATCATTACTGCAAGAGATGTCTAAAGGAGAACTACCTGATACTTGGGAATTTACTACGGGGGGTGGGCGGCGTCTATTATATTCTATACCTATTGGCATACCCACAAAGAAATTCAAGAAGTCTGGGGTCAAGGGTGAGCACGATGAGTGTGCACTATTAGCTACTGGGCAACAAACGGTATTACCACCATCAGTACACTATACTGGTGCCATCTATGCATGGACTGAAGGACATAGTCCGGATGTTATGGATTGTGCTCCAGCGCCGAAATGGTTGATGTCTCTAATTAAACTTGATGTCTCACAAATAAGTAAGAGCGCGGGAGCAGCACCAAAGGCCCAAGTGTTAAATTTCGATGAAGAATTCGAACCTGACCAATTTAGCGATTTTATACCCGAAGAATTGTATGATATCAAGGAAACCCAAGTTAAGGCACAAAAGAAATCATCCACCAGTTCTGTAGATAGCATACTTTATCAGATAGTTTCTGCTGGTGGTAGAGATGATGCCATGACAAAGATTGTTGGGCATTTTCTATCTAAACCTGAGTATCGTGCAATGCCAAAAGACGTGTTCATGAATTTTATGCATGACTATAATCACAGATATATGGATCCTATGCTAGAAGACGAAGCTGTTACAGTCAAGGTGAATTACTTTTCCGAGATTGAGGCACAGAAATCCGCTATGTACAAGGATCAAAAATCTGAACGCAAGTTTCAGGCGTCCAATACAGCACACATGATAATGAATCTCATGAAAGACCAAGAATTATTGATGATTGACTATGAGCTTAAGTCAAACACTTTTTATACCTGTAATCCTAACCAAGGCCCTTGGATTATTCGTAGTGGTGCTTACCTACAATCTATAAGAGCTATTGTACGTAAGTATATTCGATTGCCCCAGTACGGTGATCCTTCGTGGGATAAGGAACACTACATTAATGAGACTCTAGCAGCCGTGAAAGACTTGATGCTTAGTAACAGTGCGAGAGTTGAACATTCTTTCGATTTGCACGACAATCAAGAGGCGTTAAAGAGGTATATCGTAATTAATGGTAAGTTATTAGATTGGAAAAAGGGTGAGTTATTACCATGGAATCCGGAATATAGGGCAACTATTAACTTTGACATTGATTTCGATGCAGATGCAGAATGTCCGCATTGGTTATCATATATGCAAGAATGGTTACCTGATGAAGGCTCACGGAATCTCATGCAAGAGTTTTTAGGGTATTGCTTAATACCTGATACTAAATTAGAGAGCTTCTTAATTCTTACGGGTAGTGGTAGTAATGGTAAGTCTATGTTACTGAACTTCTTCAAGGGTCTATTTAAAGACTGCTGTTCTTCGTTAAGTACAGCTAAAATGACCGAACGCTTTGGTAAAGCTACACTTCAAGGCAAACTGGTAAATATATGTACGGAGGATGAGGGAGAAAATGGATACCTCAAACATACTGACGAGATCAAAGCTCTTGTATCTGGAGAAGAAATGGTCGCAGAGTACAAGGGAAAGGACCCATTCAAATTTAGAAACATTGCTAGGCTTATCTTTGCCACCAACAATATTCCCAAAACCCGAGATCGTACGCACGGATGGTACCGCAGGCAAATCATTATCAACTTTCCTAATCGATTCGACAAAGATATGAACAAGGCCCGTGAGATGGAGTATAACATGATACAGGAGACGTCTGGCATCTTTAACTGGATGCTTGAAGGTTTGCGTAGAGTTATGTCTCGCGGGGATTTAATTGTTCCTGAGAGTGTTCAACAAAATCTGGAAGAATTTAAGGCAATCAATGATCCACTGGAAGGCTTCTTGCGTGAATGTACTAGAGCAATGATCGATAAAGACTATCCTGGAGGTAAAGAAGCTAAGCGTGTCGGTTTGTCTACTGCTCTTTTATACAAAGTCTACGAATTTTGGTGCGAAGATAACTATGGAGAGAAATCCAGACAACTCAAGATGGTACAAAGAAACTTCACTGAGCGTATCCATAAGGAGAAGGGTTACGCCAAGGATAAGGGTACGTGTATCATTAAAGGGGACAACAAGCAACAATGCTTCTTAGGACTTACCCTGGACCTTAAAGATCATGACCTAAAGGAGAGGATGGTAGATGCCTTTAAAGGATACGGAGCTGCTGAAGCTGAGTCCAAACTCTGCGATTTTATTCAGGGGCTTACTTAAGGGATTGGAGATGTGTGTATTGGGTAGATATGAGTTATATTTAAAGGAACACATGCATAGAGTGGAGCAGAGTGGCTATCATGATATGACTATACCTCAACAACGGGTAGTTGCTTTAATATCTACGCATACATATTACTCTTTCCTTGAATCTGTAGAGCTAGTGCAAAAGTGTATATCCAGTGGATGGTCACTAGAAACAATCAAAGAGGTATATCATTTAGGAGGTTAAATCATGGATATGAAATTCAATGTAGGTATTGATATTCAACAGATGTATGATAATTTGGGAATATACATTGAAAGTCTTCAAGCACAGAGAGAAGTATTAGGGAATAATCCAAATGTTTGTACTCATTTGCCCAAGTTTCGACATATATCTGAAGGTATCGAGGGTAAGAGTTTTACCTACTGTAGTTTGTGTAATTACATCATAAGTGCTAAAGGATTGGATTATGTATATAAGGAACCTAAGTAGGTGGCTGGTATGAATGAAATTTTTTATTTCCTCGTTAAATTGCGCTTCATTTTAGATATTATATTATTATAAGGAGTTTCTTTATAAACTCCAATCTTAAGGGGGAATTAAAATGGGTACAGGCAAGAAAGTACGATTTCATGTAACTGCAGCACCACTGGAGTCTTATTCCGCTAGGTCATTATATGAAATGAAATTCCAAGACGCTGCTAAGGTTATTGCGCGGATGGATACGATGATGAAAGCTTATGTATCTACACAAGCACAGGAATATATTGATTGCCTGTACGCACATGCAAATCGCTTTGGTAATGAGGACTACGAAGCATGTGATCAACCCACCATTGCGCAGTTTCGAGGTATCATGGGTAAGATCAAACATTGGGAAACTATTATGTACTGGCTCCTCGAAGTTGATGTTATGATGGAAGCCGAAGAGCTAGCTAAATTAGCAATGGAAGCTGAGAATGAGATCATGGACGCTATGGTGGGTAATCGCCCAGGCATCACAACCAAGCAATTAAAAAGGGCAGAAAATGTTATAAGTAAATCCAAAGCATGCGTACCCAGAACCCAAGAGATCATAAACCAAGCGGCAGCACTAACTGCTATGTTCTATCATGATCAATGGAAGGAGATGACCAAGGATGGCCACTAAGTATGAACTAAGTTTATCCAGTGACTATGTACCAAATTGGACACTAGTAGATGCAGTTCGAGAGTTCTTTCAAAACGCACTAGACCAACAAACCACTCAAGAAGACAATGAAATGTTCTTCCATTATGATGGTGTACACATGTTACAGATTGGTAATAAATCATCTGTACTGTCTGCTAAAACATTACTTCTGGGTACATCCACTAAACGTAATGAGACAAATACTATTGGGCAATTTGGTGAAGGCTATAAAGTGGCAACATTAGTGGCTCTGCGTGCAGGTAAGCAAATTATTTTCTACAACTACGGTAAGAAAGAAACCTGGAAACCTCGTATGGTTAAATCTAGAAAGTATGAGGGTGCCGAAGTTCTTACCTTTGTGGTAGATAAAGTCTTTTGGAAGAGGCCACCAAATAACAATCTGATCATCATAATTGATGATATTACCCCAGAAGAATGGGAAGAGATTGTTGAATCCAATCTGCATTGTCAAAATATTGAAGACATGGGAGAAATTATACAAACCCCGAAAGGTCGAATCTTATTAGATGACAAATACAAAGGGCGCATGTATGTAAATGGTCTCTTTGTATGCCCTACCAAATATATACATGGGTATGACTTCTTACCTCAATATCTCAAATTGGACCGTGATCGTAAGTTAGTATCTGATTGGGATCTTCAGTGGCTTGCCTCACAGATGTGGGCCTCTTCTGGTTCTAATAAGATTGCCGAACTAGCTAGACAGAATGCTCCAGACGTAGCACATATTCAATATCAAACTATCACATCTTTAACTCCGACATCAACAGCATATGTAGATTTTCGCGAACAGTATGGAGAAAATGCTGTTCCGGTTACGGATCAAAGTGGGGTGGATGAAACTAAAAGAAACTCTTCCAAGGCTGTTCCCATTATTGTATCCAATAGTAGTAAACACCTTATTACATCTTGCCCCGAATATCAAGATCCACCCAAAGAAGTGTCGGAGAATATAACCCCAATGGGAAAACTATTGAACTGGTTTGAGAGTATTAAGGATAATCTTGATACCTATCAAAAAGATGAATTCCATCAAATATTCCACGAAATAGAGGAGGAAAATTATGGAAAAGAAGTGTAATACCTGTGCGCATGAACAGGATCCTAATGATTTTACCATGCATGTTAAGTGCATTAATTGTTGTGGAGGTGCTAATTGGGTAGAAAAGGGCACCGAAAAGAAATGCGGTACCTGCTTTAATTACCCTAATAACACAGCGCTAAAGATGCAGCATTGTAACGCGTGCGGTGTATTAGTGAATGGAGAACCTAGCCAATGGACACCACAAATTAATAAGGGGGAAAAGAAAATGGAATTAAACTTAAAAGCGGTCAATACTGTCGTGCAGGTACAATTCAAGGACAAATTTGGTAACCTCAGCAAGGACTATTCATTCAAAACCAGCCTTAATCTCAACGCCGGAGATATTGTTGTTGTAGATACTTCCACTAATGGGGCTACAGTAGCTATAGTTTCTAATACCAATATCACTGATGGCCGCAGTCTTAAAGCTACACGTTGGGTAATTGAGAAAGTGGATATGACTCAGCATCAAGCTCGTATTGCCAAGGAAGCTAAATTGTTGGCACTTCGGGAAAAGCTGGAGGTTAGGCGGATTCAACTAGAAGATACTACAGTGTATGCCAATTTGGCCATGCACGATCAGAAGATGGCCAATCTATGGCAAGAATATGTAACACTGCAAGGGAGATTTTAATATGCAAGAGGGTGTTGTTTGGCATAAGGGTATGATGGTACCTGTAAAAGTTGAGGTGGGTACAAATTGGTTAGGTTTGCCTGGTATAGTTGTGCATATACCAAAATCATACTCAGGGACAAATGATCTAACGCACATGATTGATTTCACAGCAGATTTAGATGCTGAGGTAAAACCAATACCTGAGGAAGATAAGAAAGTTTACACCGTGCCTGAATTGGGATAAATCTATTCCAAATAGGGACCATGTATCGCGGTTACCGAAAAGTTATCAGCTAACCCACACTAATATGAAGACGAGCCAGTTGGTGTGTTACGAAGTAACTTAAGCATAGCCGCGATGGTAACACCCATTAATGAAAGGAGACTAAGATATGCCTGTTAATCTGGTGGATATGGATTCGAAGCCCACGTTACTTACTCCAAGTACTTGGGAATCAAGTATTTCTACTTGTGAGTTTCAAAGAGTGCAAGAGGGCGAGTGGGAGAAAGGTTTCCTTATTGATGATGGCCGAGGTGGTATCCTGGATATGAATGGCGAGAGGCCCAATATGATTTGGACGTATGTAGCCCATGCACACACGGCAAAGGATATGGTTCGATTAATGTCGTTTCTTGTTGTGGAATTAATGGCGGCAGAGATGGGGGCTTAGGAGGGGGGGGGGGGGGTACTCATGACGGATACAATATTACATGCCATTGGCTGGGTGCTCCTCTATTTAGTATTTGCCTCTTTGGTAGGTAAGTTTATTCATTTCGGAAACAGTGATGATGAGGAGTGGTAATTATGCAAATTGGTGAACGTATATCCAAGGAACAGTAGGAACAACTCCAGAATAAGGTAGGTATATCGCACATTAATTCTAAGGCCAAGCCGGAGGATCGCATCAATCCAGTGCAAATGGTGGAAGTCGCTCAGTGGGCTACAAGTGTAAAACACATACACGCGTCATGGGAACTAGTAAAACGGTGGTGATACTAATTGATGAAAGGCGGTCATGTTATGTCAATCATTGCTATTGTGAGTCCAATCAGATTCGAAGCACAGATTATGGAGGAATATAACAAACTATCACTTCAGGGGCATATTGTATTATTACCCTGTTTATCTCATCCTCAAGGGCATGGCGAAGATGGCGTCACCAAGTTAATGGATTTACACAAGGCTAAGATGGATATGGCGGATAGAGTCCTTATTCTTAACTTTAATGGATACATGGGGCGTGGCACCTATGAGGAGATTGGCTATGCTACAATTAAGGGCAAGCGCATTGAATATCTCGTAGATCCATTTTGGAATACGCGATATTGCACTACCTGCGGACATGAAGATGATACCACGTATTCAACCAAGGATAGAAAGTCCTTATGTATGCAATGCACATGTCCAGAACATCCTCATTGGATTAGTAAATAGACACGATTAATGAAAGGCGGTCATGTTAAAATGGATATGAATGATATGGTACAAGGGACGGAAATTAACTCAAAGCGGGAGCACTGTGCCATATACAGCGATAGTCAGAAAGTTGTCTCCTTTGACGCGGAAGGGAACATTATTGCAATATACGACGTTGAGGAAGAAGTTTTAAAGGTTCCTGCGTATAAGCCATCAGCTGGAGCTTGGCTAGTTACTACGGTGGCCCAGGCATGTTTTATAATTGCTATGGGTGCGTGCACTATTAAGTTTGTCAATTGGTTGTTTTAATAGACTCATGTATCGCGGTATACAGCTCATCGTACCAGTTGGTGCCGCGTAGCATGATACCCTTAATGGAAGGCTGGTAAGATATGGAAGAATTAAAGAAGCGTCTGGAAGTTCAGATTGAAAGACTTACGGACAAGATCTACGATGGTGAACCTGAGGTGTATACACGCAAGCAAGTTGTCAAGATGTTACGCGAAGTGCGCACAGTAGTGAGGGAAACATCCTATAGTGCTTTACGTGGAGCGCACAACGAAAGTGCGTTTGAATTAAGACCTAACGGTGGCGTCGATCCGGACAGGAGTCGCAGATGAATTCTCAGGATGTTGAACAGATGCAAGCAGGTATGCGAGACTTGGCTAAATTATTGCATGAACATTTTCTCAGATTGGTAGCTCAAGGGTTCACTAGGGAAGAAGCGTTGCAGTTTACCTTAGCATTTCAACATACAATGTTATCGTCAGGTATGTCCAAGTAAGGGACTATGTAATCCGGTGGATGACAAACATATGGCGTTTTTATAACGTCCTACTACAGACCAAGCGGTCAAATGCCATCTTCCCTGGCTACCGCAAGAAACACAACTGGTACGCAAAGGAGGTTACGCAATGCCAGATAAACCCAAATTGTGCCCATTTAGGAAGGTTACGGTAGAGCGAGTCACAGACTGGAAGACGTTTTATGAGCATACCATCGCAACTAACACCACTAAAACGGAAGCATTCTTACCATGCATCAAAAGAGAATGTGCCGCGTATCAACTGGACGGTTGCCTAATGATGCGAAAGGAGTAGGTTATGTGCAACGATGCATTGTGGAACTTTTAATATGTTGTTTACGGTTACTGATGGACATTCGTAATAGTCAACCAGGTCGTCGACAAGTAGCCTTTCGTAAGGAAGTAGAAGCCATTACGTATGCTGAAGCTCGAATTCGTGCAGAATCATAACGAACCAGTTGTGCCGGCTAGACAACACGCTTTAGCGCAAGGCAAAGGAGGTGATGTCATATAGGGTTTAACTAACCGGCTGGGTGTAAGGAGGTGATTGCTCAATGCTCTAACATATAACGGCCTGCTTGGCACTACAAATTGAATAACAGCTCCAAACATGAATGCAGAAACTAACAACCATTCATTATGTAAAGCAGTTGATAGCACTGTGTAAACAACAAAAACACAAAACACCTAAATATGCACCGGGAGGAGGGCTTCTATAGCTCAATGAAATGCACATGAAGCATGTGTCCGTGCTACCTAACTTAATGTCTCACTAGCTTTATAATTCTCAGTCATCAAGCGTAGCCTATAGTGTAGGCTACGCTTTTATTTATGTATGTTGTAGTGTAATACTTCTCGACCTGTGTAATACTTCTCGACGGAGCGGCACATCCGGTCTAGGTGCCTAGAATGTCTAAATGACTAGAAAATAAATATATTTTTGACAAGTCGTTTAAAATCCTTGTCTTTTCGATATTATATTAATATAAGGCAAAATAAACAAAGTTGAAAGAATGGGAGCTGATTGTTAAATGGTAGGTAAAGGTCAAATTAAATCAATTGCGGACATGAACGAGAAGGAGCTACGGATTGCCCTACAGACGGCCTGGGCGAAAATATTCGTATTAGTTGAGCGTCGAGAACAGAAAACCCTAGATAAAGTATTAGGCAGAGAGCATTTATTGCGTGGAATTCCTAATCCATCAACCTTTAGTGCCTTCTATAGGGAAGAAGAGCTATTCTATATACGCGAAGCTCCACGAATGCGTAATGATGGAGATCAATGGTGGCAAGTTAAGGCACATGAATATCTACTCAAGTATTATAGGCCTGCAGATACTGCAATTAGGGAGGAGAAGTCTAAGCGATCCGGTACAACTTTACTATTTATGGGGGAAACATTGATAGAGCTATTTTTACGTCCCTTTGTTGATTCTGGGGAGGTACCCGAATCATGGTTGCCCACATCAAGAATCTTTTCGCAGTACATGACAATACTATTGGCGGAGGATGTGGAGTTTAAGAAATATAAACGTGATGGGGGTTTTAGCTTATATACAATGCACAGTGATGTACATTCCTATAACGCCAAGGATAAGAGATCATGCATCCTTGGGCTATTTCCTACCTTAGAATTGGTAGAGGTGGTACGTGCATCATTACTAGCCTATACTATCGATGAGAAAGCCTTTGCAGAAAAGTAATAACGTATTTGGGTACAACTTAACGAGTAGGCATAACTTTTGTTGCTTTTGCATCACTAAGTTATGCCTTTTTTGTTATTTATGGTGTTGTGTCGCTTCGGGACTTAGGCAAGCTATGACTAAGGACCCTTATGACTGGGCATAGTACTTGTCTCCAAATTTATGGGAATTGTCTCCTCTTACGTAGATGTGCTGGAGATAAGTTGACCAATTGAACTTTTATTTATACTACTATGACTAATCAAATGAATATTCTATAAGATAAACCAAAAAAAAAATATGTGGAGAGACTTTTTTTGTATCTCCAATAAATTTATGATGGTCCCAATAAGGAATAACAAATAATGTATATATATATAATATTCATATGATGCGGCAGATGAGGCAATCGACTTGGGCATTCTGTCATCTTATCTCCAGCACATAAACAGTGGAGGAGATAAGTCCGCATATTTAGGAGAAAGGCCCTGATACCAGTCATAGAGGTCCTTAGTCAAGATTCATGCCTAATAGGGTTGGAAGTGTACGCCATCGTTGTTTTAAAGCCCAGATCCTTGGGCAGCAGTCGCCCACCACATGGTACCTTGGCAGGGTTTTAATGGTGTTTTATGTATCGTGTCGAGAGACACTCTCCAGGAATGGGAGACACTCTCCGTTTTATAGAGACGGGCAACACAATGTCTCTTAGGTTGACGAGATGGGCCGTATGTCTCCGGGATGCCGAGATGGGCCTGCCTGCGCCGCGGCGGTACGTTCCGGATAGGGTGATGTCAGCTTGCTGGCTGCCCGCGAAGCGTTCGCCCATCTCAGCCATCCGATGTGTGTTTAGTGTGCACCGTCCGTCCAGCATCGATTGGCGCCCGACACAGCTGACCAGATTGGTACATAAGGAAAGGACGCATTGCGTCCTTTTCTTCTACTAAATAAGATTCCAATGTATCTCTTCCACGTAGATACCTTTACTGACTAACAATTCATGCAGTTCCTGAGTAAGTTTCCGCATTTCCGTACTGTCTAATTCCTCCATAGTGATGTCCAATACAAGTAATGACATTACGTTCCCTCCTTCTACCCTATGCCTTTATTACTGCTATAAACAACTTAATGATTACCAATACTACAAACGCTCCAGTAGCCAATATTATTGCACCAAGGGCAACACTCCCAACCTTTTTCAACATACCCAACTCACCCCCTTTCTTCTACTTATATCTTGGTGTAATTGCCATTGCCTGTGCTCTGAGCTCCCTTGCCTTGTTCAGCGGTGCTACCATCTTATCGTCATATGCAAAGACTTGACTGATTGACATGTGCCTACATGCCCCATTTGATTTGGCCACACTCATGTCCTGCCACTCTTTGAACAATGCATCTGCCTTGGTATTTAACTCCCACCGTTCTTTCCTAGCCCAATATTCCGCTATACGCACCATCAAACTGTGCACTATATCTTGTTCCGCCTGCAACTCCCCCCGCATTTGGATACTATTATAGTCCTGCTTCATTTCCGTGCCAATTACCAACTTGTTTACTTCTAACCCATTGAAGATCACCTCTAGTTCCTCACCTGTGAACTGCATTCCTTCAAATTTCATTCGCCATACCGCCTTCCAAATCTTTTGCTCAACGCTAGAACTTCTTCCTTGATACTCTTAAGTAGTTCCACTTCGTCGGGATCCTGCAAGATACCCTCTTTTAGGGTAGCGTCGATGGAGCTCATATAGAGCCCCAACGCACAATGAATAGTACTGTGTTCCGCATATGTTAACTTCATTCTTCTCGCGCTCCGTCCTCCTGATTTACGAGATCCTCCATATCTACCAGTATCTTCATCCACTTAGCCGACCACTTTGCCACTTGTACCGAATTGATGCGATTATCATCCAACCTCTCCCGTATCCCATCTTGTATACACTCCATAATACCATCAAAGCGTTCCACCATCTCCTCCTCGTATTCGTACTCATCAAAGTGTGCCTCCTTGTACTCCTGGCACATGTCCTCTGCCACCAACTTGGATATTGTTACCTTCTTGCCATCATCCAACATTTGCACAAATGACTCACCAGTAGTAATAACTACCTCCAGATCTGATACTTTAATCTCTGCCACGACCCTCTGCATTGGCAAATCCCTAAAATCCACTACTGGATCCCCTAACGTAGTTCCCTCATCATGCTTCATCCGAAGAATCACGTAGTCTTCCTTATGGTATTCACACACATAATCCAATAAGTTACCTTGCACTGCTTCCATATTAAAACCCGCCTTTCTCTACCCCTCGCATCATTGAGTCCACGAACTTTTCTACCCATACCTGAATCTCCTCATGACTCCAACTCCTAGGCACCGGTTTATCTCCCTTGTATGTGTCACACTCATTACGAGTAACACTGAGAATAAACGCGTGTACCTTGGTCTCGATCTCACCCATCGCCTCGTGAAATGGTTTCCGATACTCTGCCGCCATTCTATGTGCCACTGTGCGTTTCTTCCAGGTAGCAATCTCACCCTCTTGATGTTCGAACTCCGCAAAGTACGTGGTTAGATTCCGTTGATCCGCTGGCATGTCATCTGCAGTTAGGTACAATTTATAGTCCTCCAAGTATTCCGATACATTCAACTGATTCAATGGCTTATCCGTAGTTACCTCTAACATTACCTTCGCCTCCTTTCATGACGTAATCTTGGTATATAAGCCTCAATTGCCGTACCTACGATGGTATCCAAGATGGTTGCTAAGTCACGAAGTTCTGCCTGGCGATATGCCACCGCTACCATCAATTCTAATGATTCATCGTCAGTTACCATATGATCATTCTTCAACTGATCCTTGATTAATTCCCTTAACATATCTTCCATTACCTTGACTCCCTCCTCAGCGTGTTGTGAGGTACGTATACAAGAGGCACATCACAATCACGCTATACAAGAACTTCTCGTTATCGTCCATCGACATATATCAACTACTTCGCTAGCGATATTATTCCTACTGCTGCCTCCTTAGCTTCTGCAGCGGCTGCTTCCTTAGCGATTTCCCGCTCCCACTCCTTGTGGAGCTTCCAAACGTAGTTATAATTCATCTTCAACTCCTTGGACACCTCAGCCAAGGTCTTACCTATGTCAAACAACTTGAACACCGAATCCTTCTTGGTTTCCTTCTTCTCTGTAACCACCTCAACATCGCTCACAACGATGTAGTTCCGAATCACATTGTACGCAAAATTGTACCGAATCCCGACCATATCCGAAATGACCTTAACTTCATACCCCTGATCAAACAATGCCTTGACCTTGGCACTCTTACTCATCTTGTCATCAGCCAACAATGCTGCCGTTTCCTCAGAACTCATAACTTTACCTGCATTTAAAACCTTCATTCAAACACACACTCGCTTTCTTTACTTGGGTACCAGCACCTCTGGTCCCTAATCCTCGATTGCCACCACGGCAAGGCCACCGGCTAGTATCTGACCATCATAGATACCATACTTAACTACCTGTTCCGGATCGATGGACAAAATGTTTATTTCCATATCAGGATACAGTGTTAACTCTCCATCCCCTTGGATCCCATTCACATGCTTGTGGCGAAAATCCCACTTCTGTTCCAACGCAACGGCACTCTTGTTCATTTCCATACGCACTTCCAAACAATTAATACATGGTCGAGCTGACTTTGGTTGAGGACACACATCGCAAAGACTCATAATACAGACCCCCTTCAAATTTTGATAGTGGGAAATTGATTCCCTCTATTGTTATTATTATATAACAACGGTCCTTAAGAAATCTAGGTCTTTAGGGCGATAAATTAAATTTTTCTTTTCTTCCATCAATCGGACTCGTCATCGCGCTACGCAGCAACACACCAACTGGTACGTAGAACACCCCGGCGTTTTATTGGGCAATTCCTGATGGTGTCTGGTATCCATATTGGAACCCTGCGACATCTATCCGGTCGGCTGTGTTGGGCCTTGCAGGCATCCTCCATGTTCCGCCGACGCGGGCAAAGCGTAAGCCCATCTCCGACATCCAGATACATCGAACTCCGTAGATAAAACTATTAGGGAGTACGAGTTGGGCCAGCGCTCTGCCCGGGCGGGATGTTCTCAAGGTCGATGTAGTAACGGAAGTTCTGGGTGCTTCTAGAATTTTGAAAATTTTCAAATTCTTGTTATTTCTAGAAAATATGTGAAATTTCTCTGTTGATTGACTTAAGCCCCCTGTTATATAATATATATATAAAGAGGGAATGTGAATTTCCCCCATTAATAAGGAGTGTGCAAATATATGCAAAGAGCAGATGTTATCGTAAATGAGGAACAGTTACAACCCAACGTAGAGAAGATTTTCGCTTCGGATGTATCAAAAAGTCAGAAGATGAAACAGTTGTTTGATTTGGGTCTTGACATTAAGGTTATTGCAGAAGTAATGGATGTTAGATATAACTTCGTGTATAATGTTATTAGTAATTATGTGAATATCCACGACATTCCAACATCTAAGACTACTGGAGAATCCAAGAAGAGTGCCATTATTGAGGCATTCTTGGGAGGAAAGACGAATAAGGAAATTGCCAAAGAGCTCAAATTGAATTACAACTATATATACAAGGTGATTCGCGAATTTGGGGAACAGAGTGCAGCCGCTGCTCGGGTATTGGTTAACGAGGTCAAGGAAGCCAATATAGCACCTGAGGAGCCTCCCATTGAGGAAACGAAGATAGAACCAGAGGAGCCAATGATTGAACCCGAGATAGAACCTATTGAGGAGATAGCTCCAGATGATCCGGTAATAACTGAACAAGCCGCTACTATAGAAGAAGTAGAAGAAGAGGAGAAAGTGGAAGAGGAAGAGGAAGAGGAAGAGGAGTTCATACCGCGGGAAGAGCCTCCAGTTTCCAGTAGACCTCCAGTTGAACAAAAGCTATGGAAATCCGCACAACCCGATACTCGTGCAGGTATATCCGCTTTCTTTGCTAGGCGTGCAAAGAGTCGCGAGTAATATACAACACACACACCTGGAACCCGTAAGGGTTCCTCTTTTATGGCGTTTTATAGGGCTGCTCTTGTGGAATCTGGGTGTTTTATAGGGCAACCCATGCGGGGGCTAGGCGTTTTAATGGGCCGGGAGTTGGGCCGCCGCTGCACCGGGGTGGCCGCTCAAGTAACGGGTTACTCCAGGAAACTGTTATCCGAGTAACCGGTTAAGGCGGTTAACAGGTTACTCAGTGACACTGCGCCGGACGGTCATCGATTAACGGGTTACCCGACCAACCTGCTAACGCGTTAATCGTTTAACGGTTTAGCGGAGTAACCCGGGGAGGCGGCGGGAGCAAGGTCCTAGGCTCCGGTCTTCACATCTTCCCCCCCCGGGAAGGAATAGGGGAGGCCCCCCCCCCCCGCGTTATTTATCCATATTGGTTAATACTTGGCGGAATTGGTTAACCGCATCCTCGAGGGTAATTACCTCCTGCAGGTAATCCAATGCGATGTCGGTTATACGGTCCTGCATATCCTGGTATTTGGTTTCCATAATTAATCCCTCCTTCCTATATTAATATTATATAATATCCTAAGAGAGATTGCAAGCGAATCTCCATACGAATTTCGTATGTCCAAAGGCTGGCATTCTCCGCATATTTGTTATATAATAAGGTATAAGGTTAGTAAAACCTTAAATAAATTAATAAGGCGGTATTAACATGCGTATTGCAAATGCGGGCGAGGTAAAAAACTTAAAGGCAGCGGTAACCAAGGTAATGGCTAGCGAGGTAAGTAAAAGCGCTAAAATTAAGGCATTATTTACATTAGGCCTCGAGGTAAAAGCCATTAGCGAGGTAATGGGGGTACGTTACCAATTCGCTTACAACGTAGTAAGTAATTACGTTAACATTAACGAGGTCGAGGTAGTAAGCGAGGTAAAAGTAAGTAAAAAGGCCGAGGTAATTAAATTATACCTCGAAGGTAATACTAATATTACCATTAGCAAGTTATTAAAAACCAATTACAATTACGTTTACAAAATTATTAAGGAATACGCATTACAACAACAGCAACAAGCGAAGTAAATAAACATTGCAAACTAATACCGATTACAAGTAAGTAATCGGTATTAGTTTACTACTGTGTGGTATTTAGAATGTTTCTTATTTATCTAAGACACTTGAGCCCCTTAAGGGGATGCTATATAATATAGATAGAAGAGAGTAAATCTTCTAAATATGTAAGACGAAAGAAGCGATGAGAATGTTAGAGAAGAAGAAGTTAGAGCTAGAGCAATGCGAAGTAGAGTATCTGTTATGTAGTATCAAAGATAAAGTAGATGAGCTACGATGTATCAGGAACAAAGACGAGTTTGAAGTTACGTTAATAGAAGAATATATCGCATTAGCGAATAAGATTAAAGTACAAACGAATATTAACTTCGTAACAATCGAATAGAAGAATCATTCTAAGATGCGAGAAATCGCATCTTTCTTTTCGCTCGTTATTAAGAGCAATTCTTAGTAGCTATAGATTCTTAGAAAAGCATCGCCCTATACTGATATAACAGATACCCTACACGGAGGAAGTCAGGGATTTGGGACCTCCAGGAGACATGGTTCGGGGGGAAACATCTCGTCTTTCAAGGCGACACAGGCCTTATTGTCAACTGAGAAGGTAAATGCGCTAAAAACACAGGGGCAAAATCCCAAAATTCATGGAAAACTAACAAGTCTGGAGAAAGGCACTAATAAGAGAGAGAGATACTAACAAAATAAGTTCGTGTCTCCACGTTCATTTGGAAATACAAACCGATATTATATTAATATAGACACAATACCAACACATGAGCCCAGGATTCCTCGTGAGAAGCAGGACAAAAACTGCCACGCGCGAATGGAAACACTAGGCTTATACTAGGTTAAAGGGAAATACCTGTCTGTCGGCACTGGTGCTATTATCTACTACTAGCACTAACTGCACTAACTGCACAGATTCAGGTATTTCCTTGTGTCCACAGAAAGGAGGTATTGCACAAATGTCCATAACTAGCACCGGAGCAATGACAGCACCCACGGCGGCAGATAGTGACTTAACAACATGGGATCCAATTAAATCGGGACAGCAACAGAAGTTAGGGGAATTAGTACAATACTTTCAGGCTGGCATAACTACTAACATGGATAATATGCCCATAAGTTACATTGATCCCACAATAATTGCCCCTTTACTGTTGGACGTCGACGGTCCAGATGATGTACCTGACGACACAGTACGTGAAGCTACACAGCCCATTGAGTTTCATGAGGGCTTTCCTACTGTTGGCGGAATTCCTCTATGGGAACGGTTAGATGGTGAGCCAATTCCCTATTACAAGTTGTTTAAAGAGTATAGGGACCTGAGATATGTGGGTGGCATTGGGCAACGGGCTATTGCCAAGGTAGCCGACAGGAGTAATATGCCGGGTAGACACTTGAATGCATTAGCGCGTGTGTACCACTGGCAACTTCGTGTTAGATGTTACGATATATACAAAGAGATTGAACGCCAGCTGTCAAGACAAGCAGCCGCTGAGAAACTAGAGAGTAAACATTCTGCGGTGTCTAGTCGGCTATTAGATCAAGCTGTTGATTACTTGGAAACACATCCAGAACAGATGTCGACCAAGAATGCAATAACATTAGTAGAAATGGCCATGAAAGCCGGTAGATTGGCTATTGGCCTTAACCCCGATAAACCTGGCAGCGGGAACGGCAATGGAAACGACAACACAGGAAATAACCAAACGAACATAACCATTGCAAACAATTCAGGTAATGGGGCCATGCTGGTAGGTGGGTCAAGCAGCGGAAACGGGCCAGGTGGTGGAAACGGGCAGGGAACCCTAGGAAACACGAATGGAGCCGGCCAAGCGAAAGAAACTCAGCACTTACGAGATATACTTAACGTGCTAGGTCGCAGCGGTGCCTTCGATGCAGCACACGGCACTAAGCCACAAGAGATAGAATGCGTAGTGCCTGAAATAATTGATATACACAGTGATGAGGTATCGTAAATGGTGCCTCAATCGCGGCGACTTTGCTTCGCCACAAACACCACTGGTACGGAGGGGGGGGGGGGCCTTTCAATGGACTTTAACTTGATAGATTTGGCTCATATTGATCTTGATAAAATGCCACGTTCCGAAATGGAAGCGCTCCAGAAGCTATTAGCACCGAAGTTGAATAAGTATATCCCTCACGTACCAACAGCCAAACAATCCGCGTTTCTTCTTCTTAATAATAGGGAAGCATTCTACGGGGGCGCGGCTGGAGGCGGCAAGTCCGACGCATTATTGATGGCGGCGCTTCAATATGTGGATGTCCCTGGCTATTCGGCATTACTTTTTAGACGGACCTACGCCGACTTAACCTTGCCCGGGGCATTGATGGATCGTGCAGCTGAGTGGCTTCGCCCATTTGTCCAAACAGGAGAGGTTCGGTGGATCGATAAGGAGAAAACATATGTCTTCCAATGTCCCGGTGGGGGAACGGCGACATTGACGTTCGGCTACTTGGAGAATGAGAACGACAAGTATCGTTACCAGGGAGCTGAGTTACAATTCATCGGATTCGATGAGTTAACACAAATTAATATGAGGGCGTACACTTACATGTTCAGTAGGCTTCGCCGACTCAAGGGTGTTAAGATCCCGCTGCGCGTTCGTTCAGCTAGTAATCCAGGTGGAGCAGGCCACGATTGGGTTAAACAGCGGTTTCTCATTGAGGGTCCCGCCAAAGGAAGATTATTCATTCCTGCAACCATTGTGGATAACCCTTTCTTGGATGCTCAAGAGTATATGGAGTCATTGGCAGAACTTGATCCTATCACCCGAGCACAATTACAAGAAGGTGACTGGAATGTAAAGCACGGGGGTTCCTTGTTCGATAGAACGTGGTTCAAAGTTGTTGACAGAGTTCCTGCGGGAGCCCGTAGCGTTCGCTATTGGGATTTGGCAGCTACTGAGCCTAAACCAGGAAAAGATCCTGACTTTACAGTCGGATTAAAGCTAAGTGAAGCCGATGGCATCTACTACATAGAAGATGTCCGTAGAGCCCAGAAAACACCGGGTGAAATTGAGAAATTGGTATATCAAACGGCGCGTATTGATGGTTATGATACCAAGATCTACATGGAAGAAGAGCCAGGTAGCTCGGGTAAGAATAACACCTACAACTACGGTAAGATTCTTCGAGGTTTTGCCTTTTGGGGTAATCGCGAAACAGGTGCTAAGCACCTTAGAGCAGCTCCGGTTAGTTCCGCAGCTGAACGAGGTTTAGTGCGAATTGTCCGCGGAGTATGGAACACAGACTTCTTGGATGAATTGGAAGCTTACCCCAATGTTAATCATGATGACCAATTAGACGGACTTAGTGGTGCTTACCGCATGCTAGCTAGTAAAGCCAACTTTGCGGCAGTTCCTATTGGTATTAACTCAATTGCGGGCAGTTATTGGCGTGGAAGAGATGTAGGTTAATTGTAGTGGGAGGTTAATAAATTGACAAAACGTATTGAAACTCTATCCCCCGAAACAGGTAGAATGTTACTTGAGGACGATACAGTGATCAATCTAGCAAATATAATTGCAAATATCCTCGCAGGTACCACGCCAGTACCATGTGTACTAAATGGGAGTTTACCATCGGGCGGCAACCTCATAGGTGCAATAATGATGCATGGTGACGTGGCTATGGTGATGAGGGATTCAGGCATTGACCCAACGCACTTATTAGGCGCTAATGAGACTTACAAATCAGAAGTCATAGACAGGCCTAGACAAGATACCCCTGATGGAATGACACGATTGTGGGTAAAATCAAGTTCTACTGGTGTTCTATATTTAGAGGAACATAACAATTATAATCCCGATAATCCTGATGCCGGATGGACGACTCTTGCAACTGTAAATGTATCAGCTACAGTTTCAGCATTAATGGCATGGTCAACATTAACTAAACAATATACGAGATTTAAGTTTGTAAATGGTGCCGTAGCTCAAACTGAATTTATATTAAATCATTACACTCAGGGAGTAGGTGTAATGCCTACAATGGTAGCTGACGGGCTTAATGTTACGCTAGGAGTCAAAAACGAAACCCCTGTAACTGACCCAACTGCCTCCGCTAGTGTTACGGCGCGATTGGGTGGGATATTGAAGCAGTTTCAAGGGGATGGGCCAGTCGGAAAGGCTGTTCCTGTTAAGTCTAGCATGGAGGGCTTCGGTGCAACTGTAGCAACTAGACCGTTGGCAACTGCTGTGCCAATAGGATTTGCCTTTCAATCCGTAGCGACACAGGAAATATGGCAAAGCGATGGAACGAATTGGGTGGTGATATAAGGTGGGACTCTTAGATTTTATCCGAGCAAAGAAATATATTGATGCGCATAAGGCTGATAATGCGTTACAGCTAAATGACATTGATAAAGCAAAAGCAGATATAATAAGAAATCAAAGACATTCAGGAGTAGTTAATTATCTCCCTATTACAACAGGTTCAACAACAAATCTTAACTCCATTACAATTCCTGAAACAACATATCCAGTAAATGGATATGAAATAAAAATGCCTTTGACGGTAGTAACATTGCCTACTGCCCCGACTACTGGAACATGGGAAGATTTAGTATTCCTTGAAACCTATTTTCCATCGACTGGAAATGGATACACTATGGCAGGACGATATCGTACCGTATCAAATGTTAATTTTATTACCTATCCACAAGGCTTTATTGAACTTGACCCTTATGCTTACGGGGATGGTTGCGTAAGACCTCAAGGCGGGAATACTCAACCAGTAGTTCCTGTTACTTTAACGACGTGGACAACTAGAGCACAAAACACATTTCATAAAGCAGATGGTTCTTTGTCTAATTATTCAAGTGTTAGTAATTTTAATGAAAATGATAAGGGATTGTTTATCGCAGGAGATGGCACTTCTGTTTCCAAAAGTTATTTCCTAACCTACGATGGCTACTCCTACGCAATTCCACTATTTAGGGTTAAAAGACGGAATTCATCGGGTTTTAGTCCTGCTAATCCGAATGGGGCGAAAACCTTTAAATTAATGCCTATTAACATTGTAACTGTGTCATCTGGATATACCGCTCAATGGACGTTTGTTAATACAATAGACTATGATAGTGTTAATGTTGGAGATAGTTTGTTTAGTGGATTTCCTGTAAAAATACTATCTAAAGATGGAAGTAACAAAATAACTATTTTTACTAATGTCGGATGGGGAACTTATAATAATGTAAATTTTAATGTAGTCTCAGACCATCCCCAATCCCCCTACTCCAACGTAATCGACTCACGCGACATCACAGACTTGAGACACGAAACAAAAGCTCAATATAATTATGATTACATTGCCAGAAAAGCAGATGACCAATTCAAGCGTGGAGAATTAAGTCCTAAGAAACTGCTTGCTACACATCATGGAATACCTAAGAGTGAAGTGGATGCTAACACTGTTTTTTATGCTAGTTTGGATGCGACATTAGTTCCTGAATTTCCTCTAGCTAGTTCTGCTATGAATCTTGGTACAGGATCATTTAAGCCGATGCCTACAGGAAGTGGATATAAGTTTAATGGAGATAGTGTTACTCCTATTGAAGTTAGTGGGTTGAGTGCTATAAGTGGAACTATTGACTTACTTGTTAATTTTACGGATTTTAATTCAACAATAGCTAATAGGATTTGTACTTTTGCTGATTCTAATGGTTATTCTGCTTTAGCAGTGAATCAGGCTAGTAATAAGAAACTCAATTTTTATATATATTCTAGTACATTAGGAACTAACACAGTTATTCAAGTTGATACAACCAATTTATTAGGATCACACAAAGTTAGATTAACATGGACACTGAATGGAACGATGAAGGTTATTATTGACAACACTTTATTTGGGTCAATTTCGTATACCTTACAAATGATACAACCAACCCAGTTAGTTTTAGGGGCATCCAGAGTAGGGTTAGGAGCTTGGTCATCATCTGGGACTGTATTAACAATGGCAGATTTTTCAATTTCTAACATCGACAGAGGAGTTATAGATTATCAACTCCCACCCGACTTCATCTCAGGTGATGCTATAATCATGCCAGCATACACCGACCAAAGACGCATTTTATCGCAATCTCAGACGACACAAACAACGAGTGGAATTGTCAAAGTAGGTACTACAGGTAGTAACAGAGGATTGACTACGTCACGTGCGAGTGGAAGTTGGACTAGTGCTGATACAATAACGATCATAGGTATGGCAGGAGAATTGATTAGTGGTGTATTTGATGCGGATACTGCTTTGGCTAGAATTGTTAGCGCAGATACCACCAATAATACAATCACTTTGGATACGTTGAGCGCCATAAGTGATAATGATGTGGTTAGCATATTTTTAAGTGACATGTCGCCTTCCTATACAGGAGTGTATGTAAAAGTTATTGATGCCACCAATAAAATTATTGAACTATATCAAGATATCGGTCTTACAATTAAAAAATTGACCTATTCAACATGGATTAACGGGAAAATTCTTGAAACCACTGCGTCATCCTCTGTACCTCTTGCTTATCACATGGTAGCAGGAGTCAAAACAGCAGTGGTAGGAACATGGGCAACACTAGGAACTAATGTAGCAACATTCACCCTAGGCACAAATGCAGGGCTTACAACTCAAGATATTCAGATTGATTATTCAATGATTATGCCAGCAGGTCAACCTGCTTTGAGTGTTCCTACTACGATTACTTTGATGGGTGAAGCAGGGTTCAGATTACCGTATGCTAATCAGACTATTGTTAGTGATTATGCTAATAAGGTTAGTGGACGCACATGGGAGAATCCGAATATTGCTAAGACATTAAGTGGAATTGTAGCAAATAATCCTGCTCCTAGTGCATTTGTTAATGAATTGATTACGAGTGAATATGCTAAGATGTTTGTTCAGGATGGCACTGTTACGACATTTAGTACGAGCGTTAATGGTGAGCAAGCTTGTATTTTGTTAGGTTTTGACTTGATTAAGATTGCTG